>FRDC01003032.1_pt1 | contig 38752 bp, 39 predicted proteins | sample 1106171 | NCBI WGS metagenome assembly FRDC01 (sample SAMEA3930566, study PRJEB13176) | freshwater metagenome | biome: Drinking water system; feature: drinking water; material: water | place: Singapore | collected 2014-12-20 | reverse complement strand
CGGTCAGCATCATTCCTGTCCAGGGAGAGGAATTTACGAAGCGGCTGCTGACTCCGATGGATGAGTCCAAGTTCGAGTTCCTGATCGGTCAGGGAATCGAACCAGCTATTATTATGCGGCTGATGGCCCGTGGGATTGGGGTCGAGGAGGGGGGGGATCGTACCTTTTCGTTAAATCTGCCGCACCGCCCGGATGAATACCGCGAGTTCCGGCGGCGCGTTCTGCATCTCTCGTCGGTGAATCTTGCGAAACAGCTGCAGGTGGGGCCGATCGAATATGAAGAACCATGGCCGCTCTCGCTGGATCATCCACTCACGACGCAGGCTCTCGATAAGGGGTATCGGTGGATAACCCCCAGGGTGAATGAAGCGCCGGTACTCAGTAAGCACATAATCGGCCGGGTTGCCGTGACCAACTACGATCAGGCGAAGCTTTCCAATGAGGAACGGCGTCGTTTGCAGCAGGATGCGGAGCGGTACCCGAGGAATTACGTGCTGGTCGATATCCGTCCTGGCTTTCCCGGCGGAGACTATCCCTGGCATGGCCAGATCAAGCTGCGGAGCTTTAACGCCATTTTGGGGTTTGTCTCGCGCACCATGGAGGAAGAACCGGAGTTCGAAGTTGAGCCGGATAACCGCAGTCGGCCGATCGCGCGAAATCCGAGGACCACACTCCTCCTCCGGGAAACCGCTGACCGCCAGTCGGAGTCCACGTTTGCCGTTGAGTTGGACGGGCGCTGGTATAGTTTGAGCCATGACGGACTGGATCATGAGCAGGTTAGCTGGAATCGTGAAGCCTTTGTCTTGCTCAGTCAGCTCTATCAAATGACTGTGACCGATGTTGCTAAAATGCCAAGCGTGCCGATCACGATTGCGAAATGAGTGCATGCGTGGCGGGTGGAACGATTACTCCGTGTCGCTGAGCTGGAGCATCCCGATAGACCTGGCCTCAAGCTCGTATTGCTCCCCCCCCTTGAGGATCACGACTTGTTTCTCGGTTCCAGCCGCCACCGACGTGTCGAGGATCGGTTGCCATCGAACGGTTGTCTTGTGGGCTGGAAGGGTGAATGCCAGCGGTTCATGGTGCGCATTGAGGAGGATTAGGAGTGTGTCGTCGACGATCGTGCGTCCCTTCTCGTCGGTTTCCCCGATGGCATCTCCGGCCAGCCGGAGCGCTAAGGATTTCGTATAGCCGGCGTTCCAGTCTTCGTCGGTCATTTCCTGGCCGTCGGGCTTGAACCATGAAATATCTTTGACTTCAGATCCGCGAATGTGGCGCCCCTGGAAAAACCGCCTCCTTCTGAGGACGGGATGGCGCTTGCGAAATCCGATCAGGCCTCGCACAAAGTCGAATAGGTCGCGCTGTGTGCGGGTCAGCCTCCAGTCATACCAGCTGATGTCATTGTCCTGACAGTACGCGTTGTTGTTGCCCAGTTGGGTGCGGCCGAGTTCGTCACCGCCGCAGAGCATTGGTACGCCTTGTGAGAGAAACAATAGCGTCAGGAAATTGCGCTTCAAGCGCTCTCGCAACGCGAGAATGGCGAGATTCTCCGTCGGACCTTCGACGCCACAGTTCCAGCTCGCATTGTCGTCGGTGCCGTCGCGGTTCATTTCGCCGTTGGCTTCGTTGTGCTTATCGTTATAGGACACCAGGTCGTGGAGCGTAAATCCATCATGAGCCGTGATGAAATTAACACTGGCATATGGTCGCCGGCCGTTCATGCTGTAGAGGTCGCTGCTGCCAGTAAGCCGGTAGGCGACCTCCGCGACCTGGCCGCCGTCGCCCTTAACGTACCGGCGGATTGTATCCCGGTACTTGCCGTTCCATTCGGCCCAACCGACCGGGAAATTGCCGACTTGATAGCCGCCCTCACCCACGTCCCATGGCTCCGCAATCAATTTCACCTGAGACAGGATCGGATCTTGATGGAGGATATCGAAAAACGCACTGAGCCGGTCGACGGCATGCAGTTCTCTTGCGAGCGCTGATGCGAGATCGAACCTGAATCCGTCCACATGCATCTCTGTCACCCAGTAGCGCAGGCTGTCCATGATCAGTTGAAGCGTGCGGGGGTGTGTTACGTTGAGGGTATTGCCGCATCCGGTGTAGTCCATGTAGTACCGGGGCTCTGCCGCGCCTAGGCGGTAATATGCGGCATTGTCTACTCCCCGAAAGGACAGCGTCGGTCCTAGGTGATTGCCTTCTGCCGTGTGGTTGTAGACGACGTCGAGAATGACTTCGATGCCCGCGCTGTGCAGCGTCTTCACCATGGTTTTGAATTCCCGCACATGCCGTCCGCGCACGGGAGAGGTCGCGTACCGAATATCCGGCGCGAAGAACCCGATGGTGTTATAGCCCCAATAGTTGCTGAGACCCCGGTCGAACAGATGCTTGTCGCGAACGAAGTGATGAATCGGCATCAGCTCGACGGCGGTGACGCCGAGTTCCACGAGATGATCGATGACGGCGGGCGTCGTCAGTCCCGAATAGGTGCCGCGCATATGCTCGGGGACATCCGGATGTCGCGCCGTGAATCCCTTGACGTGCACTTCATAGATGACTGTTTTGTCCCAGGGGGTCTTCAGTAGATGGTCGCCGCCCCAGGTAAAGGCTTGGTCAATCACGACACACTTGGGAATGTTGGCGGCATTGTCTCTGGTGTCGAACGATAGATCGGCTTTCGGATCACCGATGCGGTAGCCGAACATGGCGTCCGACCATTCGATCGTGCCGGCGATGGATTTCGCATAAGGATCGATCAAGAGTTTATTGGGATTGAACCGATGCCCGGTCTCTGGGGCATAGGGCCCGTGTACCCGGTATCCGTAGTGATGTCCTGGCCACAGTCCTGGAATGTAGACGTGCCAGACTTGGTCGGTTTGCTCTTCGAGCCGGATTCGGAGCGATTCTTTGGGGGAGTTAGGCCCGTCGAACAGGCAGAGGTCGACCGCGGTGGCGTTTTCAGAGAAAATCGCAAAGTTGACTCCCTCGCCGTCCCATGTTGCTCCCAGGGGGTAGGGACGTCCTGGCCAAGTTCTCATTGTGGGTCCTTCCAGTTTCGTTCGGCAGGGTACTTCATCATCGTTAAGGCCTGAGACGCGATTTCAATGCCGTTCTATGATAGGGCTGTCAGCACCAAGATCTGTAGTTGATGTTTGACCGTTTGCTGCGTGCATGTTCGCACGACATTGCCCAGGATGCAGGCCCTCAAGCATTTCGTTAGTAAAATATAGGTGTGGATCAGTGTTGAGGACTCCAGCGAAAGAGACTCCCGGCAACTGTTGCCAAGCCATTTTGCAGAGCCCGCTGTGTCGTCTGTGTAGTTAGAGATTGCCTCAATGATTGTCTGTTCCGCTCGTTCCCACTTGGGGCCGTACGAAATCAGCACTGTCAATTCATCCCAGATATACGGCGAACATTGCGTGTAATGAATACGGAATCTTGGAACCTGGCGGTGTTCGTGATGGTGACCATATGCCAGGGCGCTGATCGGTCGTGACCCAATTGTCGATTTCCAGTGGTGAAATGTTCAAGATCCCCACATCTCTGACGTCTCCGATGACTCCATCCAGTTGTATGAGGTCGCCGAATTTATAGAAATTCGACGAAATGATCAGAGCCCATCTGGCCATGCTGGCCTTGGCCGGAGCCAGTGCGATCGCCAGTCCCGACCCCCGTCGCTCCGAGCACGAGCAGAAGGTATGCAGCCGTTGCGCCCCAATCCCGAGAGTCGTCACGAAGAACACGCTGAGGGTGCTGTGTCGGATCAACTTTCGAATGAGATAGCGCCACTGCTCATCCGACACGGTGCGCTGTGCTGCCTATTCGCCGAGGCGAATCGTCGCGACGAACAGATGATCAGTACGACGGTATACATCAGGCGATCGTCGAGGTCTTTGGTCTAAACCACCCACGGCTGAGGCAATGTACTCATGAGGCTCAGTCCTGTTCAATCAGTACTTACGGTGCATCCTGACCGTATGCAAGGGGAAAATTCCATCAGCATCCGTCTTGTGTAACGACCGGCTGCCCAGTAAGGTGAGGATTCATCGTGATGATGTGGAGGCATTTGTGGAAGAAACATGGCAATTAGATCTCGGGGCCAGGTTTGTGGGGACGGACCGCGTACACTTTCGTGTGTGGGCACCGAAGGCCCGTGTGATGGCTGTCGAAATGGTCGATCAGAACCGATCTGCCATCCCCATGCAATCCGTAGACGCGGGATACTTCGAAGCCACGGTCGAGGGAGTCGGTCCACGGGCGCGGTATCGGTATCTATTGGATGGGAAGAACGCGCGGCCTGATCCTGCCTCACGATTCCAGCCTGAGGGAGTTCATGGTCCGTCAGCGGTGATCGATCCACACTCGTTCGTGTGGACGGATACGGCGTGGCAGGGCATGCCGCTGAACGACATGATCATCTATGAACTGCACGTCGGAACGTTTACGCGGGAAGGGACGTTCGAGTCGATCATTCCGCACTTGTCCTATCTCAAAGACACGGTGGGGATTACGGCGATTGAGCTCATGCCGGTCGCGCAGTTTCCGGGCGGGCGAAATTGGGGGTATGACGGTGTGTATCCGTTTGCTCCGCAGTCCACCTATGGTGGACCGGAAGGGCTTAAGCGCTTGGTGGATGCCTGTCATGCACTGGGGATCGCCGTAATTCTCGACGTGGTCTATAACCATCTCGGACCTGAAGGAAATTATCTCGGCGAGTACGGTCCCTATTTTACTGATCGGTATAAGACACCATGGGGCTCGGCGATCAATTACGATGGACCGAGCAGCGACCCTGTCCGGCACCACGTCATCAGCAATGCCCTCTATTGGGTCACCGAATATCATATTGATGCCTTACGGCTGGACGCGATTCACGGAATCTACGATTTCGGCACAACGCATATTTTGAAAGAGCTCGCGTCTTCAGTGCAGACGCAGGCGGCCAGGCTCAACCGGAAAGTCGCGGTCATCGCCGAGAGCGATTTGAACGATACGCGTGTGATTGATCCTCCCGCACACGGGGGATTCGGACTTGATGGGCAATGGAACGACGATTTTCATCATACGTTGCGCGTGGTGCTGACCGGCGAACAGCAGGGTTACTATGAAGATTTTCACGGCATACAGGATTTAGGCGCGGCCGTTCGTGAGGGGTTTGTGTACAACGGACGGTATTCTGCGCACCGCCGCCGCCGGCACGGGTGTTCGTCGCAACACTGCCGACCATCCCAGTTTGTCGTGTTCTCGCAGAATCACGATCAGATCGGCAATCGCGCGGCCGGCGATCGGTTGAGTACATGCCTCTCGTTCGATCTCCTCAAAGTCGCCAGGGCATTGGTGCTGCTTTCACCGAACATCCCTCTCTTGTTCATGGGAGAAGAATACGGTGAGACGGCGCCCTTTCAGTATTTCATTGAACACAGCGATCCCAACTTGATCGAAGCGGTGAGGCAGGGGCGTCGGCACGAGTTCGCCCACTTCGGCTGGAAGGAGGGAGAGATTCCCGATCCGCAAGACCTCGCCACATTTGATCGGTGCCGGTTGAATCGGGATCGGCTAGATGGCCGGCAGACCGGACTGCTTCGATGGACCAGCGCTCTTATCCACCTCAGAAAGATCCTTCCGACCTTGGGTGCTGGTGATGCAAATCAGTTGCATCATTCGGTGTGGGCCTTGGAACGGGAACGTGTATTGATCCTGCATCGCTGGACCAATTACGGGGATGCGGCGTTGTTATTTTTTGGATTCAATTCATTGCCGACTAGGCTGATGCTCTCCGGGCCGGTGGGGACATGGCAACTCAGGCTGGATTCCGGATCTGTGGAGTTCGGTGGAACGGGAGCGGCGCCGATGCCGCAAGAGGTTGCCATCAATGCCCAGGGAAGTTCGGTGGCAATTCCAGCCTATGCCGGTGCCGTATACGTCTTGTCGAGAATAGAACGCCAATCTGACGAGTAACCAGGGACCGGTGGGTGATTGCCGCCCCAGGTCGAACCTGGTCGGGCCTGAATGAGAGGAGGAGTGGTATGCCGACATCCTTGTTCGCGCGATTCTTCGATCGGTCTTTCGAATGGGCCTCTTCTTCCGGCTTACGTGTGCTTCTGATCGCAGCGGCCATGCTCGTCTTGTTGACTCTGTTGAAGCGAGGCGTGGCGAGATTCCGCGCTGTATATGAAGGGACGCTTCCCAGTCCAGGCCAAGTCAAGCGCGCCCATACGTTGACGCATATCGTCAGGGACGTCGCGCGGATCGTGATCTTCTTCGTGGGGGTCATGATGATCTTATCCGAAGTCGGTGTGGACTTGAAACCCTTGTTGGCAGCTGCAGGGCTGGGTGGGCTAGCTATTGGATTTGGCGCGCAAAGCCTCGTGAAGGATCTGATCTCCGGATTTTTTATCCTCTTGGAAAATTCTGTCCGAGTGGGGGACGTGGTTGAGGTTGCGGGGGTGTCAGGACTTGTCGAAGAAATCGAATTGCGAACCATCAGGCTCCGTGACTTGTCCGGCAATGTCTATGTGGTTCCTAACGGTGTCATTGATAAGGTGAAGAACATGACGAAGGACTACTCCTTCTATCTGCTCAACATCGGTATCGCGTACCGGGAGAATGTGGATGAGGTGATGGCGGTCTTGCAGGACATTGCCGAAGAACTGCGGCGAGATTCCCAGTTTACAGATGATATCCTGGAACCGTTGGAAATGTTGGGCGTGGACCAATTTGCGGACTCTGCCGTGATTATCAAGTGCCGCATTAAGACCGAGCCTCTTAAGCAATGGCGTATCGGCCGGGAAATGAACCGGCGGATCAAAAACACTTTTGATGCCAAGGGGATCGAGATTCCGTTCCCGCACCAAACGATATACTGGGGCGAACCCAAGAGGGGGATGCCGTCACCGTTATACGTTGCGGGACTGCAGCAAGCCCACTCAACATCTAATTAAGTTGTCGCCAGAGATGTTGCTCGTATCGTTTATGTAGTTCACGGTGGAAGGCGGCGGCCAGGCACCACAGGACCTCTCGGAATAGTCGAATGGTTGGGTGAGAGTGTGGCTCTATGATCTTCATTTGACCGTGGAGGAAAGCCTCATTTCGAAAAAGCTCTAGCTCAACGATATGTTGGCGGCTGGCAATGTGCCCCGCAGTCTCTACTTCTTGCTTTTGAGAGAATGGTGTTTCCCAGACGGAGTCTCCAGCACCACGGTGTCTTGTTATCTCGCCATTGGTGAACGTCATACTGTGATCCGATCTCCCAGTCTGAATGCATCTGTCGGTGCCGTGCTCTAATTAATGGGCCGGCGCACATCTGTTCCATCGGTTTCAATCATTGCATGCCACTTCTTCTCGATGGCGCACAGTGTGTCGTTGCGTGGCGGTCTCTAGTGTCGGATTATCTCGGACTGGAATATTGGTGCGGATCGCGATCGCGTGTGCGAAGGGTGACGTCTGTCTCCCTCCCTCTCTCTCTCTCTCTCTCTCCCTCTCTCAATCCGAGCTCCGGCTTTGAACGTTTCCGAACGAACAAATAGATTGAATGCGTTGTGGTGTGTGGGGCTTGGTGGGCGGAGGGGCTGGATGTGCTGGTACGTGATCGTCGATGCAGTGAAGGCTTTACGTCGGAAGGTGAGGAGTGGCGCAGTTCAGCATGTAATGCCTCTTTGCGCGAGGAGAGACGCGGGAGTCGAAGCGCTCGGCATTTCGTGGGCAGGCACACGGAGAGGTAATGACGAGCTAGTGTCGTTCGAAGAGAGCGCTTGACAGGTAACGCAGGATCTTATAAAGTGACTCATCGGTCATGTATGAGCATATAGTCATTTACTGGTGATGTTGGGGTGGAGGGGAGGTTGTCGTGAGATTGCTCAAGCCTGAGGCGGATCGAGTCTCTAAGGGGAAGGGGCGAGGCCGTAGCGTGAAGGCGGGTGGTGATCGTGGCGAGTCCTGCGGTACGCAGTTGAGGGAGGCAACTTGTTTAAGTCGTGCTGTCGAGGGTGTAGACGGCAGGTCGAGTCAACAGCCGATCAGTTTTTGGTTGTCCGACGGTTCGTGTTTTGAGGGGATGACAGAAAGGTTGGGCAAAGAATTCATATATATCGGATCACGTATGCTGGCTCCAGTTGGAGCAACCATCATGATTCAGCCGACTCAACAGAACACTAGGGGGCCGGGGGTTCTGGAGGCAGCGGAGGCGACCGTTGTCTGGCACTGTCCGACAGCCGATCACTTTAAGAATCAGAAGGGCTTTGGTGTTCGTCTGCACGAGAGTAGGACACTGGCTTTCGGATCTGCGACATCGAATGGCCCAAAGGAGGCAGGATGAGGGTATTGCATGTGCGTGGAATGGCGAAGTCGGTGATCTCACAAATGGGTCGTCTGGGGCGGTGTTGGCCCAGCAGCCAGGTGGGGCAATTATCGCATTCGGTCCTCGAAGCAGGTCGTGTCATCAGGCAGATGTGCTCGGCTGAATATGGGGGGAGTACTGGGCGTTCTGTAACGGAATCCTGAAAGGAAGGGTGATGTATGACTATAAATCGTAACGGGATTAAGACGGCCGGATTCACATTTCTCACGGGTGTACTGGCCGGCGGAGTAGCCGGATTACTGTATGCCCCTCAATCGGGGGCTAGGACGCGTCGTCGGATCAGGAGCCTGGTGGAGGATGTGAAAGAGCGAGTCGGCGTCTTTGAGGACGATGCCAAGGGGGTGGTCGGTTCTCTTGTTGGTCGGGGACGGCGTCTTGTTTCTCTATAGATGGAGCATTGTGCCAGAGTCTGTCCGAAGCGAGAGAGCCGTAGTCAAGGGAAGGAGGCGTGCGATGTCATGTCAACGATGCAATGGATGTATGATTCGCGACTCGTTTTGTGATTTACGAGATGATACAGGCACGGTGGCCTTTCAAGGATGGCGCTGTGTGAATTGCGGAGAAGTCGTTGATTCTGTGGTGCTGGCGCATCGTCTCCATCATCCAGAGGCCCCCTACCGGGGGAAGACTAGAGATCGGCGGGGCTGGGAACGTCTGGCCGCGGTGTAGGGACGACGGTACCGTTAGCGTCGATCATTCCCGACACATAAGATTGTGCGGAGAGGAGTGTGTGTGTTCGGTTCATTCGGCATCATGGAATTACTCCTCATCCTCTTCATCGTTCTGATTATCTTCGGGGCGGGGAAGCTGCCGCAGTTGGGCGAAGGCATTGGAAAGTCCATCAAGGGATTTAAGAAGTCCGTCCATGAGGCGGACGAGATAGGTGCAGACCATACGGCACGGCCAAACGCGCTGCCCCCGGGATCAGAGTCGGCNNTCTCCCGCTACCATCGCCGCCTCGGCCGATACATCTGGTGAAGGCACGCGGGCTCCGCACACCTGATGCCGGCTGATACCAGGATCCTGAGCCCGCCCGTATTATTTTCATGCCATGGTCGCCCGTGCCCTTGACCGGGGTATTGCCGCGACGAGTGCCATAAAGAGAGGAGGCGTCCATTATGATGCTGAAGCACACGACGGCGACACAATGCGAAAAACGCACTGTTCCTCAACTCTGGTCGATCGTACTGGCCGGAGGAGAGGGAAAACGGCTGGCACCCGTGATTAAGCAATGGCTGGGGGAAGAAAAGCCCAAGCAGTACTGTACCTTCACTGGAACTCGATCTATGTTGCAGCATACGGTGGATCGTGCCGACTGCCTGACTAAGCCTGAACAGCGAGTTACGGTTGTTGGCGCTCATCATGAGGCAGAGGCGGTCAGGCAGTTGGAGTCGCGCGGTGGCAAGCTCGTTCTTCAGCCGGCTAATCGGGATACGGCAGCGGGGATATTTTTACCTCTCACTTATGTGCGGGCCATGGATCCCAACGCGACGGTGGTCATTTATCCCTCTGATCATTTCATTTACCCGGAGGGAGCCTTTGTCGATGCGGTCCGCCATGCTGCGTTGGCCGGCGATCTCCTGGACGACAGGTTGATGCTTCTGGGGATCCGGCCGGATGCCAAAGGGTTCGAGTATGGCCATATTAAGCTGGATCAACGGGTCGCTGACTATGGAAGCCATTCATTATGGACGGTGGAGCAATTTCTGGAGAAGCCGGATTCTCGGATCGCCGGAGCCCTTGGTGAAGAGGTGCTGTGGAACACGATGATCATTGTGGCAAAGGTAGAGTGGCTTTGGAAGCTTGGGGAGAAAATCCTGCCGTCGATGATGCGGTTGTTCAAGACCTTTCAGCCGGCCATCGGAACGTCGCGTGAGCTTCAAGTCCTGGGCCGGCTGTATGAAGGCATGCCGGTGCGGAACTTCTCGTCGGACTTGCTGGAGCGAGTGCCGTCGCATGTCGCCGCCTTTGAAGTCAGAGATGTGACGTGGAATGATTGGGGCCGGGCGGAGAGAATCACCGAGAGCTTGCGCGGGATCGGAAAGGCTCCGGTTTTCCCTGCTGAGTTGACAGGGGTTGCGTAAGGATCCACGTCGAACAACAATGGGGCCGATCCGGGATCAATGGCCGAACGTCTCTATTATATGTAAGCCGTGAGGGGGGAGAGACATCATGAGTCCTCTGATACCGAAGCGGAGTCTTTTGCGGCTTAAACTGTGGGATGACTCTCCCATCAGACATTACGTATGGGGCGCATTGATTGTGGCGGTTGGCGTGTTCACAGTATTCGGGATGTGGTTTTTGCTTGGCGGGTGATCTCCGTATCGCGGCACGTGGTTGACAAAGGAGGGGTTGATGAAGCAGCCAGTTCGGAAAAAGGCGCCACCAGGATCTCCCCGGCGTCGTGCGTCAGTCAAACAACCTGTGGTGTTCGAATTCTTCGATCCTGCGGCAAAGATTGTCACCGTAGCCGGAGATTTCAACCAGTGGGATGCTGAGGTGCGTGTGCTCAAACGCGATGCGGGAGGATTGTGGAGGGTCACCGTTCGGCTTGTGCCCGGCACCTATCAGTACAAGTTTGTGGTGAATGGGGATCGATGGGAAGAGGATCCCTTGAATCTGCATCGGATGTACAACGGCCACGGCACGTTCAATTCGATTCTGAAGGTGGGTTCGCGGCCGGAGCAGTCACCGGATTGTAAAGGATAGAGCAGAATGATGATGCCAGCGCCAGAAGAGGCCTCACTCTCGCGGGTAGCCAGACGAAAGGCAAAAACGAAACGCCGCCTTCTCGAAGTCGCACGACGGCTTTTCTCAGAAAAGGGGATTTATTGGGCAAAGGTCGAAGACATTACGGAACTCGCTGACCTGGGGAAGGGGACATTTTATAAGTATTTCGATTCGAAGGAGGCGATCATTCAGGTGCTGCTTGAGGAAGGACTCGGCGAGTTGGCGGCGGAGACTGAAGCTGCGATGAGCCGTGTCTCGTCTCCCGCCAAAATCCTATCGGCGGCGATCACTGCTCGCGTGGATTTCTTCCTTTTGCATCCGGATTACTTGCTCTTGTTTCACCAGGTCCGAGGGATGTTGCAGCTACAAGTCGATGCGGCGAAGAGCTTGCTGGAAGTCTATGACGCCCATCTTCGATGGCTTGCGAGGGTGGTGCACCCCGCTGTGGAAAGAGCCGAAACGGTCAATGCGAGAGATTTGGCGACGGCGATCGCGGCCTATACGTCAGGACTATTGACCTATCATGTGTTGTTTGAGGGCACTGAAGGCGTCCGACGCCGGAGAGATAGTTTGGTTCGCGCCATTGAGCAGAGTGTGAAGGCCTTGATCAAGAGCGGCAGCGTGAGCTCAATGGCTCTGAAGCGGCGGTGATCGAGCCTCCTGGGCTGTTTGAATGGCCGGGAGTCCAGGCATGTGAAGTGGAGGAGGTATTGAACGATGATGACCAAAACGCTCTCAATGATTTGGCTGGCAACAGGGTTGGTCTTGAGCGGCTGTGTCTCTTCAGGGACGCATGAACAGACGCTGGCCGAACTCGAACAGGCAAGAAAAGTTGCCGCGCAACAGGCGGAGGCGGACAAGGCGCGACTCGCGGATCAGGTTGCCAGACTGGCTGCTCTGGAGAGAGACCAGTCCAAGGCGTCGAATGATCTGTTGGCGACGCAGACCGCCTTGACTGCATCTGAGACCGAGTTGGACAAGGCGAGAGCAATAGCCGAGCGGGAACAGGATCGCAGCCGGCAGCTTCGCGAGCAAATGATGGCCGCTCAAAATGAGAACCGGCAAATCCAAGACTTGTCGGGAGAAATCCGCCGAGAGCGCGATCTGTTGAAAACCAAATTGGATGATTTACAGCGGCAGCTGGACACAACCAAGCAGGATCTGAACAGCCGTGAGCAGGTGCTTGAGGGAACGCTGGCGCGCGTGACGGCGTTGAGTCAGAAAGAACAGGATTTGGTCGACGCTGTGAGCGCGGCACAGGGAGAAATCCGTGATCTCCGTACCAAACTTGAGGCTGAGCGCACGCAGGTGTCCGCGTTGCAAGAAGATAAACAGCGATTGCTCGGCGGCACGACTACCGCTCAAGGCGAAATCGCGCGGCTTCAAAAGCGCGCCGGGGAGTTGGAAACTGAGGCGGCGAGAGCAAAAGATCTGGAGAAACAGCTGGCCGAACGCAACCAGGAAGTCGGTGAGTTGCGTCACTCGCTGGCCGACCGGGATGCGGTTGCCGCCGCGCTCGCGACCCAGGGGGATGACTTGAAACGCACCAGGGATCGTGTGGATCAATTGACCAAAGAACTATCGGCTCTCAGCGAAGAGGCGTCCCGCCTCAAGCAGGAACGTGACGGGTTCAGTGCGAAAGCCGCCAAGGCCGAAGGCGAGGTCGACCTCCTAATGAAGGACAAAAGCACCGCCCTCGCGTCGCTTGAAACGCAGCAAAAAGAGCTGCTTCGTTTGGCTCAGGAGAAAGCGGCCAAGGAGGCGGAAATCAAGCGGCTCGCTGGAACCTATGAGGACCTCGCCGCGTCATTGCGTTCTGAGATCGCTCAAGGGGATGTGAAGATCAAGCAAGTGCGCGACCGGCTCACCATCAATGTCGTCGATCGTATTCTGTTCGATTCCGGAAGTGCCAAGGTCAAGCCGGCTGGGCTGAAAGTGTTGAAGCAGGTTGGGGATGTCTTGAAGAAGATTACTGACAAACAGATCCGCATTGAGGGGCACACGGACAATGTGCCGATCGGTGTGGGGCTGAAAGACCGGTTTGCCTCAAATTGGGAGCTTTCGACAGCCCGGGCCACCAGCGTGGTCCGGTACCTGATTGAGGGCGGCGGCGTGACTCCCGAGCTCCTGATGGCCGCTGGCTTTGCCGACACGAAGCCGGTCGCCAGCAATGATGCGGAAGAGGGCCGGTCTCAAAACAGACGGATCGAGATCGCACTCTACCCAAAAGACTTGAAGGGCATCGCGGAAGAGATTCAGTAATTTGCGGCATGATCGTTGTACCGGGAAAGGAAGCCACGTCTAATGTATCGTGTGAAGAAGTTTGATGATCTCAAAGGGTTGCGTGATTTCAGCAATCAGGTGTTGAAGAACCATCTCACGCTGTACCAGGGCTATGTCAAAAACACGAATCAGTTGGCGGCGCATCTGCTGGACTTGGTGAAGCTCGGAAAGGCCGGCACGATGGAATATGCGGAGATGAAGCGACGCTTCGGGTGGGAGTTCAATGGCATGCGGCTCCATGAGCTCTATTTCGAGAATCTGACGAAGCGGCCGGTTCCACTTAGGAAACAGTCTCCGCTCTATGAAAAACTGTGGCTAGATTTTGTGCAATACGCCACATGGGAGCGTGGATTCATGAGTGTCGGCGGCATGCGGGGGATTGGGTGGGTCGTTCTCACACGAGATCCGGAAACCGGTCACCTGTTCAATATCTGGCTGGATGAGCACGATGCCGGATTTCTGGTGGGGTCCACCCCATTGCTGGTGATGGATGTATTCGAACATGCGTATCTGCAGGAATTCGGAATGAATCGCACGGCCTATGTGCAGGCCTTTATGCGAGCGGTGAACTGGCCGGTGGTGGAACGGCGGTTCGAGGCGGCGATGCCTCCCTCTCGCCCCGGCACGACGGCGATGAAGATGATGAAGAGGAGGGCGTCGTGAAAGAATACCATGCGAAAGCGTATGACCGTCTGCTTCGGCTTCCCGGGTTCAGCGAGCAGGCCGTGACAACCCACCTGGCGTTGTACCAGGGGTATGTCAACAATACGAACCTTCTCGCCGAGATGATGCGCGAGCAATTGACGGTCGGGAAGTGCGGGACGATCGAATGGGCGGAAATGAAGCGGCGCTTCGCCTGGGAGTTCAATGGCATGCGCCTCCATGAATATTATTTCGAGAACCTCACGGTGACGGCCACGGCGCTGGATCGCCAGTCGCTGCTCTACAAGAAGATCAAAGAAGACTTTAATGGATACGATCTCTGGGAGCGGGGATTTAAGGGGACCGGCGGCATGCGGGGAATCGGGTGGGTCATCATGGCGTACGATGTGCAAACCGGCCGGCTCTTCAATGTCTGGCTGGACGAGCACGATACCGGATTATTGGTCGACACGCTTCCCTTGTTGGTGATGGATATGTTCGAGCATGCCTATCTTACTGACTACCGGCTGAAGCGGCAGGAGTACGTGGAAGCCTTTTTCAACGTGATTGATTGGGGCAGTGTCGAAAAGCGGTTAGCGGATTGTCTAAAGACGCAGCCTTTCGCCGCAGGCAAGGGCGCGGCGGAATGAGGGGCCCCCATGAGTAACCAGGTCATGACAGGGGCGCAAGGCGACCGTGTGTTGGCCATCATCATGGCCGGGGGAAAGGGCGAACGGCTCATGCCGCTGACCGAACAGCGGAGCAAGCCCGCCGTGCCGTTCGGCGGGAAGTATCGTATTGCGGATTTCGTCCTGAGTAACTTCTTGAACTCCGGGATCATGTCCATGTACGTGCTGGTGCAGTACCGCTCTCAATCGTTGATCGAGCATTTGCGGCGGGCCTGGCGGATCGGCGGGCGAATCAAACAGCATTTCATCACCGTCGTGCCTCCGCAAATGAAAGCGCGCGGCGGGTGGTACGAAGGGACGGCCGATGCGGTGTATCACAATCTGAACCTGATTCGTGATTTCGCGCCGGACTTGGTCGCGGTATTTGGCGCAGATCATATCTATCGCATGGACATTAACCAGATGGTCCGGTTTCATCAGGAGCAGAGGGCGGACGTCACCGTGGCCGCGTTGCCGGTGCCGCTGCAGGCCGCGACGGGATTCGGAATCATCGACACAGACCGCGATGGGCGTGTCACGGGCTTTGAAGAAAAGCCCAAGCATCCGAAGCCGATGGTCCAGGATCCTCAGCATGCCTACTCGTCGATGGGGAACTACATCTTTAACCGCGAGTTGCTCGCTACGGTCTTGGAGGAGGACGCCTCGAAGCCGGGATCGCACGACTTTGGCCGAGACATCATTCCGCACTTAATCAAGAGCCATCGCGTAGTAGCGTACAATTTCCGTGACAATATTGTGCCGGGGATCAAGCCGTACGAAGAACCAGGTTACTGGCGAGACGTCGGGACGTTGGATGCCTATTGGAAGGCGCATATGGACATGCTGGGATCCGCGCCGGTGTTCGACCTTCGTAATGAGGCCTGGCCGATTCTCTCGGATACGTTCGATGGCCCGACTGCGAGCTTCGCGCAGGCGGTGATCGAAGACTCCATGGTGGGGCAGGGGAGTCTGGTGACCAACGCGAAGATTCGGCGTTCGGTGATCGGCCGCAATGTCCACATTGAGCAGGGGGCTGAGATCGATGAATGCGTCATTCTGGACGGAGCGAAGATCGGAGCGAACACCCGTCTTCGCCGGGTGATCGCCGACCGCTATAATGTGATTCCGCCGTCGACGCAAATCGGCTTTGCGCTTGAAGCGGATCGGAAGCACTACAAGACGACGAAATCAGGACTGGTTGTCCTGCCCCGAGGGCAGACCAGCGGAAACAGTGCGCCGACTGCCCGAGTGTCTTCATAGGGGCGCCCATGCAACACACCGTGCATCCCCGCATTCCTGTTTCAACCTATCGGATGCAACTCAACCGGACCTGGACGTTTCGCGATGTGACGAAGGTTGTGCCCTATCTGCACGATCTCGGGATCACGGATCTCTATTGTTCGCCCTATTTCACGGCGGTGCCGGGCAGCTCTCATGGGTATGACATCGTCGACCCCACCAGGCTGAATGCCGAAATCGGGACGGAAGAAGACTATCGCGCGATGGTGAACGCGTTGCACCAGCATGGGATGGGCCAGCTGATGGATGTGGTGCCGAATCACATGGGGATCACGCGGCAGCTCAACCGGTGGTGGCAGGATGTGCTGGAGAATGGTCCGAGCTCTCCGTATGCGTCGTTTTTCGATATCGATTGGGACCCGCTGAAGTCTGAATTGCAGGACAAGGTGCTCTTGCCGATTCTCGGCGATCAGTATGGCGTGGTATTGGAAAATCAGGAATTACAACTGGTGTACGAGGATGGACGGTTCCTGATCCGGTACTATGACCATTCCTTCCCGGTGGCGCCGAAGCCTTCCGCCTTAATCCTCTCGCACCGGCTGGACTCGCTGATTCGGGAAGCCGGAGTCGGCAGTCCGCACGTCATGGAGCTGGAAAGTATCGTGACGGCATTAAAGCACTTGCCCTCTCGCCAGGACCGCGAGCCTGCCTTGGTGGCCGAGCGCTATCGCGAAAAAGAAATCATCAAGCGCCGCCTCGCGGCGCTGGTTGACGGCAGTGCGACGGTGCGACTGTTTCTTGATGAGAATGTTCGGGCGATCAACGGGACGAAGGGGAACCCTCGGAGTTTTGATCTGCTGGACCAAGTGCTGAATGACCAGGCCTACCGGCTGGCGTATTGGCGGGTTGCGGCGGAAGAGATTAATTATCGCCGTTTTTTCGACATCAATGAGTTGGCCGCGATCCGCATGGAGGATCCGGTGGTGTTTGAGGAAACGCACAAACTGTTGTTTCGCTTAGTCAAGGAAGGATCCGTCACAGGGCTTCGTATCGATCATGTGGATGGGCTTTACGATCCAGCCGACTACCTGAACAAGCTGCAGGCATGGGCCAGGAAGGAACTGACGTTCGACCCTGATGCGACGGATCGCCCGCTTTATGTGGTGGTGGAAAAGATTCTTGGCGTCAATGAGCAGCTCCCGGAGAATTGGCCGGTCTTCGGCACGACCGGCTACGATTTTCTCGGCTGGCTGAACGCGCTGTTCGTGGATCACACGAATGAGCGGGCGTTCGATGCCATGTATGCGCGGTTGTGCGGGAGGACGGAATCATTCGAGGAACTCATCTACCGGTGCAAACAGCTCATCATGCAAGTGTCGATGGCCAGCGAACTCAGTGTGCTTGGCCATCAATTGGACCGGCTGTCTGAACGGGACCGGCGGTCGCGGGACTTCACGCTCAACAGTTTGACCCACGCGATCCAGGAGATCATTGCCTGCTTTCCCGTGTATCGGACCTATACCACGGCAGGGGCGGACGGCATTCTTGACCGGGATCGGATCTTCATCTGGCAGGCCGTGGCGCATGCCAAACGCCGGAACCCCGCGGTAAGCGGAGTGGTCTTTAATTTCGTTCGCGATCTCTTGTTGCAGTCCTCCAACCACGTGGAGTCGGATCGCGATGAGCAATTGAAGTTTGTGACGCGATTCCAGCAGACGACCAGCCCCGTGACGGCTAAGGGCGTGGAGGATACGGCCTTCTATCGCTATCACCGGTTTATCTCTCTGAACGAAGTCGGATCCAGTCCTGAGCAATTCGGCATCGCCCCCTCGCTGGTCCATCATCAATGGGAGTCCCGGCAGGAGCATCGGTCGACGTCGCTTTCCGCAACCTCGACGCACGATACGAAGCGAAGCGAAGACGTTCGAGCGCGGCTCAATGTGCTGTCAGAGATCCCGAAACAATGGAAAGAGCATGTGTCGCGCTGGTTGAAGATCAACCGTCGCCACAAAACAAAAGTCGGGGGCGACATGGTTCCCGGTCGCAACGAGGAGTATCTCCTGTATCAGACGCTGATCGGGGTGTGGCCGCTGGAGTCCATGGATGAACCGAGCTATGTCGGCTTTGTCGAGCGTATCCAGGCCTACATGAATAAGGCCGTCAAAGAGGCGAAGGAACACACGAGCTGGGTCAGTCCTGATACGGAGTACGAGGAGGCGATCAGAGCGTTTGTCGCCAAGTCGCTGGATCGTTCGATGCCGAACGAGTTCTTGGCTGATTTCCTTCCCTTCCAGCAAGAGGTAGCTGCCTATGGCCTCTACAATTCATTGTCCCAAGTTCTCCTCAAGATCGTCGCGCCAGGTGTGCCTGATTTGTATCAAGGGACAGAATTGTGGGATTTCAGCCTGGTTGACCCGGACAACCGCCGGCCGGTCGATTTTCTTGCCAGAGGCAGAAGGCTGGCCGAATGGAATCGTGCGTCGGTTGTGGAATCCGATCGGCTCGCGCTGGTCCAGGAAGTATTTGCGCAACGCCATGACGGGCGGATCAAGCTGTTCCTTCTGGCTGAGGCGTTACGTTTTCGGCGGGCGCATCGCGAGCTGTTTGCGCAAGGCCGCTATGTGCCGCTGAGCGCCGAAGGCGAACAGGCCGATCATCTGTTCGCGTTCGCCCGGTGCCATGGTGAGGAAATGGCGGTGACGGTTGTCCCGCGGTTGATCACGGCGGTCGTGCCTGATGCGCAGACCCTCCCGCTCGGCGAAGGGGTCTGGCGTGGCTCTTGGCTTGTCATTCCGGTTTCGCAGGAGGGCACCAAGTTTCGGAACGTCTTGACAGGCGCGATGATGAAGACGATGTCACGTGGTGACACACAGGTGTTGCCCATCGGAGAGGTGTTTGCCCATTACCCGGTTGCGTGTCTTGAGAAGGTGATTTGACAATGGCCAGGTTGATTGATCCCGGCCAGTATGAGAACGGGGAGCCTGCGTGGTGGCTGGGCGGGGAAGCCCATGTCGGACGAGACCGCGTGAGAGGACGGCGTGCAAGCGGTTGGCGAGTGATGGCGGGGGAGCTAGTTCCGTTGTTGGTCAGCGCTGTCATCGGAAGTCTCGGCACGTTTGGGCTGAAGGCGTGTATGAGTGGGAAGTCACGGCGTGTATCCAATGAACGATGCGCCGAAACAACACGCGAAAGGAGCATGGCTATGGAACTGGAGCGAGATGATCGGCGGCGCGGGCAAGATGACGAGGCGGACAGTGCGCTGGGTGCCGGAGCGGTGTTGGCCGCGTTCGGACTCGGCGCGTTAGCCGGGGCCGTGGTGGTATTACTGACGACCCCCGTGTCCGGACCGTCGGTTCGACTGCGGTTGAGGCGTGGCGCGGAGACGGCCAGACATGAACTCGATGAGATTGTGGCCGAGACTGAACAGGCCTGGAAACCTGTAGGCGAAGGCGCCCGAGAGGCAATTAAGAAGACCACGGCTCGGATCAAGGAAGCCGCGCAAGTGACGAAGGAGGCCATGACCAAGGACGCACCACCGAATGAGGGCAGGTCTTGATGGCAACGAGACGCCTCTCAGTTAATCATCGTGCGCCCATTGAGCATTGCCGGGCCCTATGGCCGTCCTCCATTTGGGGATCATCCCGTGAGCGGTCGAGGGCACACAGCGGTCTGGCACAGGTGCCAGTGTGGACGAGTGTTCAGGCAGAACCGTGACTATTACCACGAGGAAGAGTCAATTGTGACACAGACAGACAAGACATTCCGGTTTATCGGGTGCAGTGAGCTGCGGGAAATTCTCGGTGAAGTAGCGGAGGACGAGAGGCGGCTGGTGGAGTTGCTCGAGACCGTTCCGCTGGATTCGATTTACTTCCATACCCACAGCTACTTTCTTAGGCATAGCTATGTGGAACGGGCGTATCCGAACGACTTCGCCCAGTGGGTTGCGATGGAGGTCCAGGACCATGTCTTGGCTGAACGGCTGGCAGTGGTCGATCCGTTCGAATTGAACGGCCTCGAGGCCCTCCGCACGGAACTGATTGCCATCATTGACGATCATCTGTCCAGAACGCCGATCGTGCCGCGAGTGATTTTCGGCGAGCCGTTTCACTTCAATCAGTCCAGGATTCTTGAAGTCCCCACCGGAGTGGAAGTGCGGACCTTGGGAGAGTTTCGGAGCGCCTTGGGAGAAGTGGAAGTGAGCGCGATTTATTTTCATATGTTCGAGGCGCGGCATCGCCTCAAGCGTGAAGAGAGCGATTTTTCCAGGTGGATTCGCGAGAGTCTCGGGATGCCGGAACTGGCCGACAAGCTCCGCGCCATCAATCCCTACTTGGGGAGTCTCGAACGGCTGCGTTCGGCGTTGCTGACGGTGTGCGATGAATTTCTGGTGCGAGAGCCCGGACGGTAAGGAGGAGTACAGTGCCGACGACCGATCCCTTATGGTTTAAAGACGCGGTGTTTTACGAGTTGCACGTCAAAGCCTTCTGCGACGGCAATGGCGACGGCATCGGGGATTTTCGCGGCTTGATCCAGAAACTGGATTATCTGGAGTGGCTCGGGGTCAACTGCCTGTGGCTGCTGCCGTTCTTTCCCTCGCCCTTGAGGGACGACGGGTACGATGTCGCCGACTATCGCAACATCTTTCCCGACTACGGCTCGATGGAAGATTTCCGGGCGTTCCTCGACGAAGCGCATCGCAGAGGGATGCGGGTCATTGCGGATCTTGTGCTGAATCACACCTCAGATCAGCATGCGTGGTTTCAAGAAGCGAGGAGTTCTCCGCAGTCTCCGAAGCGGGACTACTATGTGTGGAGCGAGAGCGACAAGAAGTATGAGAAGGCGCGGATTATCTTTATCGACACCGAGAAGTCTAATTGGACGTGGGACCCGGTCGCGAAGGCCTATTACTGGCATCGGTTCTTCAGTCATCAGCCGGATTTGAATTACGATAATCCGGAGCTGCGGACCGCGATGCTGGACGTCATGTCCTTTTGGCTGGAGCAGGGGCTCGACGGATTCCGCTGCGACGCCGTACCGTACTTGTTCGAGCAGGAAGGGACGATTTGCGAGAATCTCCCGGAGACCCACACGTATCTCAAAGAAGTCCGCAAGCGAATCGATGAGTCGTATCGTGGGCGTGTGTTGCTGGCCGAGGCCAATCAATGGCCTGCGGACGTGCGTCCCTACTTCGGCGACGGCGACGAGTTTCACATGGCGTTTCATTTCCCTCTCATGCCGCGGCTGTTTATGGGCGTGGGCAGCGAGGATTGGCATCCCATTGTAGACATGTTCACGCACACGCCTCCGATCCCGGAGAATTGCCAGTGGTGCCTGTTCCTGCGGAACCATGACGAACTGACGTTGGAAATGTGTTCCGGCGAAGAACGGGACTATATGTACTTTGCCTACGCGCGAGATCCGCAGATGCGCCGCAATATCGGGATTGCCCGACGGCTGGCGCCCTTGCTGGAGAACGATCGCCGAAAGATCGAACTGCTCAACAGCCTGGTCTTTACGCTCCCGGGCAGTCCCATCGTGTATTACGGTGATGAGATTGGAATGGGAGATAACGTGCATCTCGGAGACCGCAATGGCGTGCGCACGCCGATGCAATGGACTGCCGACCGGAACGGAGGGTTCTCCAAGGCCGATCCGTCGAAACTGTTTCTGCCCGCTATTTCAGATTCTGTGTATGGATATCAGGCGATCAATGTGGAGGCGCAGCGGCAATCACCCCATTCCCTGCTGCATTGGATGAGGCAGATGATCGCGGTGCGCAAGCGGCATTCGGCGTTTGGCCGCGGAACGGTCGCCTTTCTTCGTCCACGGACCGACAAAGTTCTGGCCTACTTGCGAGAGTATGGGGGAGAGACGCTGCTGCTCGTGCATAACCTGGCAGGATCGGCACAGGCCGTCGAGCTGGATTTGGCGAAATATCAGGGCGCGGTTCCTATCGAACTGTTTGGAGACTCGAGATTTCCAGTGATCGGGCCGCAGCCCTACGCGCTGAGTTTGGCTCCGTACGGGTTTTACTGGTTCAAGTTGCGGCAGACGGCGAGTCCAGACAGTTCCTACGGGATCGAAGGCAGCGTCATTTAGCGAATCGCGGGCGATCGGAGGGCCTATACGATGGTTCAGGAGTTGGACGAGTATCGAGACGTTGCGCCGAAGGGCACGGTCGAATTTCTCTATCGGTTGAGCGACCTCGTGACGGGACGGAGTTTTTTGCATGTCAATTCGGTCCGGTACGGCGGCGGCATGGCCGAGATCCTTCGCCGTGTGGTGCCGATGATGAAAGCATTAGGCGTGGACGCGCGCTGGGAAGTCCTGGCGGGCGATCAAGAGTTCTTCGATATCACTAAGCGGGTGGCGAATGCATTGCAGGGCCAGGAGGAACATCTGACCGAGCAGATGGAACAGGCCTATCTCAAGATCAACGAGCGTAACGCGAAGACGCTGAACTTGGATGCCGACCTGGTCATGATTCACGACCCTCAACCGGCCGCGCTGGTCGAGCAGAAACAGCGCGGGAATTGGATTTGGCGCTGCCATCTCGATTTGGCTAAACCACAGCAACAGACCTGGAGCTTTCTTCGCCGTTTCGTCGTCCGGTACGACGCCGCGATTTTCTCCATGCCCGGGTTTGCCCACAGGCTGCCGATTCCCAAGTTCTTGATCTATCCCTCGATTGATCCGTTGAGCGAGAAGAATCGAGAGTTGTCTCGCGCCGAAGTGAACCAGGTGCTCGTGCGTCTTGGCATCCCGAGGGACAAGCCCATCTTGCTGCAAGTGGCGCGCTTCGAACGGTTCAAGGATCCCCTGGGCGCCATCAAGGCCTATCGCCTGATCAAGAAGCATCATGCCTGCCGGTTGATCATTGCCGGGGCCGGTGTCATGCACGATCCGGAAGGGGAAGCGGTCTTGGCCGAGGTGCAGGAGGCGGTCGGGAATGATCCGGATGTCCATGTGTTGCAGCTACCGCCTGAAGCAGACCTTGAGATCAACGCGCTTCAACGGGCCGCCACGATCGTGCTGCAGAAATCCATCAAGGAAGGGTTTGGTGTCGCGGCGTCCGAGGCGATGTGGAAGGGGAAGCCGGTGATCGGAAGCACGGCCGGCGGGATCGCCGCCCAGATCGTGGATGGGGTTACAGGGTACACGGTGCATTCTATTGAGGGGGTAGCCTTCAGGGCCCGATATCTTTTGAATAATCCTGGCGTCATCCAACGCATGGGTGGCGCGGGTCGTGAGCATGTCAGGAGAAACTTTCTCGTCACCCGCCATTTGAGCGATTACCTGACGCTCGTGAAGCTCTTCGCGATGCGAGCCTAAGGGGGAATCTTGGTTGGCCACGACATACGGGGTGTCTGAAATGAATGGTTCGAGAGAAGGGACGCGATGACGCACATGACAGCGTGGGAGCAAGTCCAGACGCAATGTCCCGATCTCCGCAAGGTGGATCTCCTCATCGGCCTGCCGACGTTCAATCATGCGGCGACGGCCGGGCTGGTGGTGAAGTCGATTGTGGCGGGGCTTGCGGCCTCCCTTCCCCATGCAGCGATCCTTGTCGTCAATGCTGACGCCGGGTCACAGGATGGCACGCCGGAGATTATCACGCAGGCCGTGGGAGGCGCTGTGCCTGTTGCGTTGGTCCGGCACCTCATCGGGGGATTATCTGCCAACCCGTCAGCCTTGGATCGATTGTCGGAATCAGGAGTGCCGGAGCGGGAAGAGGCGTTTCGCGCCTTCTTTTCGATTGCCGAGAAATTGGAGGCGAAGGCCTCTGTGGTCATTGATGCCCACCTTCGATCGGTCACTCCGGAATGGATTACGCTGTTGGCGCAGCCGGTGTTGGAGCAAGGGGCGGATTATGTGGCGCCGGTCTTTCGGCGCCAGCGGTATGAAGGCAGTTTGACAAGCAGCCTCATTGCGCCGTTGACCCGGGCGCTCTACGGAAAACGAGTGGCCTGCCAGAGCGGCGGAGGGTACGGATTCTCTGCAAAATTGACAAATCGCTGCCTCGCGAAGGACCTCTGGCAAGGCGAGGCGGCCAGATATGGCATCGACAGTTGGTTGACGACGGTGGCCGTGGCCGAAGGCTGCCAGGTATGGCAGGCCTTCCTTGGGGCCAAGGTTCAGGCTGCCAGGGCAAGTGGACAAGACGTGTCGGTCGTACTGGCCCAATCGGTCGGAGCCTCATACCATTACATGGAGCAGTATCAGGATGTGTGGGAACAACGGCAGGGATCGAGCTCTGTGCCGGCGGTGGGCCAGCCCTATGAACCAGGGGATGAGTCAGTCTCAATCAATGTCGGGCGGATGGTGAAGGGATTTCGCCAAGGACTGCGGGATTTGTTGCCGATCTGGGAGTCGATCCTGGCTCCTGACACGCTGGCCGGCATTCTCGCGTTGGGGCTGGAAGATGAAGAAGGGTTCCGGTTTCCCATTCCACTCTGGACCCAGACGGTCTATGACTTCGCGATTGCGTATCACGAAAAAGTGATTCATCGAGAGCATCTGCTCAAATCCTTGACTCCGCTCTATCTCGGGCGCACCGCGTCGCTGGTCCTTGAAACAAAGGATCGGGAGTCTGGCGAAGTCGACCGCATAATTGAACGGGTGAGTGAGACGTTCGAAAGCATGAAGCCCTACTTAGTCGGGCGATGGAGGTTCCAATGAATGAACTGTGGCAAGAGGCAATGGTTGAAGCCTTTCGAGAAACGATGAAACGAGTTGCGCTCTTCTTGCCGAAACTGATGGCGTTGCTGACCTTTCTGATGATCGGCCTGGCCGTGGGTTGGCTCGTAAAGTTTCTGCTCATGCGCATTCTGAAAGCCTTTCGGTTCGATCCCTTGTGCGAGCGGCTGGGGCTCGCTCCTGCCTTGGGGAAAGCCGGCCTGAAACAACCGGTCTCTCACATGATCGGCCGGTTCTCGTTTTGGATCGTGTTTTTGCTCTTTGCGTTTATGGGCGTCGATGCGCTGGATCTTCCGGCAACGGCGAATCTGATGAGTGTCATCCTGGGGTTTTTGCCTCATGTGCTAGCGGCGACGCTCGTGGCCCTGGTCGGGGCGCTGCTGGCTAACTTCAGCAGTGAGGCGGCCTTGATCGCGGCGGTGAATGCCCAGATCCAGGAAGCTCGGCTGATCGCCAATCTGATTCGGTGGGGGATTCTGATCTTTACGGCCGCGATGGTCCTGACGCAATTGGGGATTGCCAAGGAAATCGTGATCGCCGCGTTCTCGATCACATTTGGCGGCGCCGTCTTGTCCGTGGCCATCGCATTGGGTCTGGGCGGTCGCACCATTGCGAAGGAAGCGCTGGAGCGGCGGTTGCGCCGGAAACATGACGATGATGAGGTCTCGCATATCTAAGTCGTACGGCCATGACGGGCGTTGAAGGAGGCTTGGGATTGCATGAGTGACGATCGCGGCACACGACGGGTAATCATTGAGAGCGTGCGGCCTGCCGTTGACGGAGGGCGCTTCTCTATCAAGCGGACAGTTGGCGATGAACTGACCGTCGAGGCGGATGTGTTTGCCGACGGACATGATGCGCTGTCGGTCCTGCTCCGGTATCGGTCCGAATCGGTCCCGCAATGGACGGAGGTGCCGATGGAGGGGCTTGGGAACGACCGGTGGCGCGCGTCTTTCCCTCTGACGATCATGGGGCGGTATCGGTACAATGTGACGGGATGGGTTGACCACTTTCTCACCTGGCGGCGGGATCTCATCAAGAAAAGCGACGCAGGCCAGGATCTTCGTCTCGATCTCCTCATCGGCGCGCAGTTGATTGAAAAGGCCGGCACGCAGGCACCGAAAGAGATGGCGCACGTGTTGTCTCGATGGGTCAAGGAACTTCGCGCGACGGACGCTTCTGAGTCGGACCGTCTTCGCGTGGCGTTAAGTGCGGAACTGGCGGCGATGATGGCGAAGAACCCGGATCGATCGCATGCGTCGATCTATGATCGAGAATGTACCGTGATCGTAGACCGCGAGAGGGCCCGCTTCAGCACCTGGTATGAAATGTTTCCGAGGTCATGCCATGCGAAGACGGGCGAGCACGGCACGTTCAAAGACTGTGAAGGGCGGCTGCCCTATATCGCCTCAATGGGGTTCGATGTCCTGTATCTTCCCCCCATCCATCCCATCGGAAAGACCCACCGGAAGGGCAAGAATAACGCTCCGACGAGTGCGCCGGAAGACCATGGCAGTCCCTGGGCGATCGGTGCATCGGAGGGGGGACACAAAGCGATTCATCCGGCCTTGGGGACCCTCAAAGACTTTCGGCGATTGATGGAACGGGCGCGCACCCACGGCCTTGAGATCGCGATGGACATCGCGTTTCAGTGTTCGCCGGATCATCCCTATGTGAAAGAGCATCGCGAATGGTTCCGGATCAGGCCCGACGGCACCGTGCAGTACGCGGAGAATCCACCGAAGAAATATCAGGACATTTTCCCCTTGGAGTTTGAGACGGACCAGTGGCGGGCATTATGGGAAGAGTTGAAGAGCGTCATCGACTATTGGATCGAGCAGGGGATACGGATCTTCCGCGTGGACAATCCTCACACCAAACCGTTCCCGTTTTGGGAATGGCTGATTGGGGAAGTAAAGCAGCAGCATCCGGACGTCCTGTTTCTCGCGGAAGCCTTTACGCGTCCGAAAGTGATGAATCGCCTGGCGAAAATAGGCTTTACGCAATCCTATAACTATTTCCCCTGGCGGACGACGAAAGCGGAGCTCACGCAGTATTTTACGGAACTCACTCAGTCAGAGGTGGGGGAATATTTGCGCCCGAATCTTTGGCCGAATACGCCGGATATTCTGACGGAGCAGCTCCAGCATGGCGGACGCCCGGCATTCATGTCACGGCTGGTGCTGGCCGCCACGCTCGGAGCCAGCTACGGGATCTATGGTCCGGCCTATGAACTCGGCGAACATCGGCCTCGTGAAGCCGGGAGTGAAGAATATTTAGATTCCGAGAAATATGAAATCAAGCGATGGGACCTGGACAAGCCGGACAGCCTGCGCGAATTCATCGGTTGCGTGAATCGCATCCGGCGGGAAAATCCCGCACTTCAGAGCGACGGGAGTCTCCGGTTCCATGACGTCGCGAACGATCAGCTCCTCTGCTATAGCAAACGCACGGCGGACGGATCCAACGTCATTCTCGTGGTGGTCAATTTGAGTCCCCATCACGTGCATTCGGGGTGGTTGGAACTGGATCTTGAGAATTTGGGGCTCGAGGAGAATCAGCCGTTCCAGGTGGAGGATCTGCTGACGCACGCACATTATATGTGGCAGGGGCGACGCAACTACATCGAGGTCAACCCCCATTCGGCTCCCGCGCATATATTCCGTATTCGCCTGCGCGTTCGTACGGAGCAAGATTTTGACTATTATTTGTAGCTGGAGGGAGTGAGCGGGGATGTTAACAGCTATAAACCGTTGGGAATCATTGTGCGAAGGCGCCGGGGCCGAGGCGTTGACGAGTCTTCTGCCCGACATCCTCCAGGCCAGGCGGTGGTTCGGCGGGAAGGCCCGCCGTATCAAGACCGTCTCCATCGCCGAGTCGATCGCGGTCTCTGCGGAAGCGGTGACGATGCTGCTTCTGATGATTCGTGTGGAATACAGCGACGGGAAAGCTGAGACCTATCAGATGCCGGTGACGGCGGCGTTTGGAAACGAGGCGATTCGTCTCCAGCGGGATTGTCCCCAGGCGGTCATGGCGCCGCTCGCGGTGCGATCCGATCGCGGAGAGGAGACCGGGGTGTTGTACGATGCGCTGTGGAGTCCTGCTCTCGCGCGGACCTTGCTCCAAGCCATCAGGGAGGGAGCGCAGTTTCAAGGAACGTCCGGGACGATCACGGCGATCCCCACCAGCGCGTTCGAAAATCTTGTCGCGGCCGGCCATTCGCAAGATCCCGTGGTCCTGAACACCGAGCAGAGCAACACCTCGGTGTCCTATGGCGGACAGGTGATTCTGAAATTCTATCGACGAGTGGAGGAGGGGATTAACCCTGATCTCGAAATCGGACGTCATTTAACCGATGTGCGATTCCCCTATGTGCCGCCGATTGCCGGGGCGATCGAATACCGGCGAGCCTCGGGCGAGCCGATGACCTTAGCTCTGCTGCAGCAATTCGTGCGGAATGACGGCGATGCCTGGCAGCACAGCCTCAATGCGGTCGATCGATTCATGTTTCGGATTGTCGGAGGCCCATACCGGGACGCCACGCCTCCCGGGAGAGGGCGTCCGCTTCTTGACCTCGCACGGGAGGAATATGCTCCTGAGGTACGAGAACTGATCGGTCCGTATTTACAGTCGGCGGAATGTTTAGGCCAACGGACCGCTGAACTGCATCTCGCGCTCAGCCAGATCGAGGGGGATCCGACGTTTACACCGGAGCGGCTCACGAGCGAGTACCGGCTCAATCGTCACGACATCATGGTGGCGGCGACGAATCAGACCCTGGCGCTTCTCAAGGAACGGGCAGCCCTGCTTTCACCGGGTGGACAAGCCATGGCGCGGCGACTATTCGAACTCAAGCCGGCGCTCGACCGAATGTTCCGCACGTTCCGAGATTTTGAACGGCCGGTCTCGCTTATCCGGTGTCATGGCGATTACCACCTTGGCCAGGTGCTCTGTACCGGAAGTGATTTTATGATTATCGATTTTGAGGGAGAGCCGGCTCGGTCCCTGGCCTCACGTCGCATGAAACATCCTGCCATGCTGGACGTTGCCGGCATGGTCCGTTCGTTTCATTATGTTCCGTTTGCCTTTCTTGAGGGGAAGCGGACCGGTTTTGCCGTCGCCTCCCAAGAGTTCCCGAAACAGAGCCTGCGGTGGGCTCAATTCTGGTCGGTTTGGGCGAGTGCTGCGTTTCTAAAATCCTATCTTGGCATCGCGAGCACCGCCAGGTTTTGGCCGAAAGAGGAACGGGATGTGCGGGTGTTGTTCGATGTGTTTCTAGTTGAGAAGGCAATCTATGAATTGGACTATGAACTGAATAATCGGCCTGATTGGGTGGAGATTCCGCTTCACGGTCTCGTCGACCTGTTGGGCCTGGCGGGGTCGGAACGTGCGTGACGGCGAGGGCGGCAGTGGGCGGTGGATTCTCGATCCGCCCTCGCAGGGTATTGCCTGTAACATCCGCAAAGAGGTGACACGATGGCGAAGACACAGGATATGACGCAAAAGGTTAACGAGACGAGTCTGCTGAGCCAGGACGACCTCTATTTGTTCAATGAAGGTACGCACTTCCATCTCTATGACAAGTTGGGGGCACATCCAACCACGCTGGACGGTGTGAGCGGGACCTCCTTTGCCGTCTGGGCGCCGGATGCGGAGGAGGTCTCGGTCATTGGCATGTTCAATGACTGGAAGCCCGGCGCACATCGGTTGCATATGCGCGAGCATTCGGGGATCTGGGAAGGCTTCCTCCCGGGCATCGAAAAAGGCGCCCTCTACAAATTCCACATCCGCTCACGATTTGACGCCTATCAGGTTGAGAAGACGGATCCCTTTGCGGTCTTCAATGAAATTCCTCCGAAGACGGCCTCGATCGTCTGGGATTGCGAGTACGAGTGGCGCGATGACGCGTGGATGAAGACCCGGCGCAGCCGCAATGCGCTGGATGCCCCGCAATCGATCTACGAAATGCATATCGGGTCTTGGAAGCGCGTGCCGGAAGAGGGGAATCGCTCGCTGAGCTATCGCGAGCTGGCGGCGGTGCTGCCGGGATACCTGCAGGAGATGAACTTTACCCACGTGGAATTTCTGCCGATCATGGACCATCCGTTTTTCGGATCATGGGGCTATCAAACGACGGGCTATTTTGCCCCCTCCGGTTGTTATGGTACGCCGCAGGATTTGATGTTTTTGATCGACAAGCTGCACCGGCACGGCATCGGCGTCATCCTTGATTGGGTGCCGTCGCATTTCCCGACCGACGCGCATGGATTGAGCTATTTCGACGGGACGCATCTCTTCGAACATGCCGATCCGCGGCAAGGATACCATCCCGATTGGCAGACCTATATTTTCAATTTCAGCCGGAACGAAGTGCGCAGCTTTCTGATTAGCAGCGCGCTCTTCTGGCTGGACAAGTATCACATCGACGGGATCCGCGTAGATGCGGTCGCCTCCACGCTGTATCTGGATTATTCGCGCAAGGAGGGGGAGTGGATTCCGAATCAGTACGGGGGGCGGGAAAACCTCGAAGCCATTGGATTTTTGCGGCGGTTGAATGAGGAAGTCTACAAGCACTTTCCTGATGTGCAAACGACGGCCGAAGAATCGACGTCTTGGCCCATGGTGTCACGGCCGACCTACCTCGGAGGCCTCGGGTTCGGCCTCAAATGGGATATGGGCTGGATGCACGACACGCTCGAATACATGAGCATGGATCCGTTTTTTCGACGGTATCATCACGACAAATTGACCTTCCGGATGCTGTACGCGTTTCAGGAAAACTTTGTCCTGCCGCTTTCGCATGACGAAGTCGTGTATGGGAAAGGCTCTTTGCTCGGGAAGATGCCCGGTGACGACTGGCAGAAGTTTGCCAATCTCCGCCTCCTGTTCGGATACATGTACGCGCAAGCGGCGAAGAAATTGATCTTCATGGGAGGCGAAATCGGCCAATGGGGCGAGTGGGCTCACGATCGCAGTGTGGAATGGCATCTGCTGGAACAGCCCGCGCATCGGGGGGTGCAGCGATGGGTGGCGGATTTAAACCGGTTGTATCGCGACGAGCCGTCGCTGCATGAGCGGGATTTAGATCCGGAGGGATTCGAATGGATCGATTGTGCCGACGTCGAGTCCAGCGTGGTCAGTTTGCTGCGCAAAGGGAAGTCAGCCGGCAGCATGATGCTCGTGGTCTGCAATTTCACGCCGGTGCCACGGCCCAACTATCGGATCGGTGCCCCGCGTGGTGGATTCTGGAAGGAGATTTTGAACAGCGATGCGACGCTGTATGGCGGAAGTGGCTGGGGAAATTTCGGTGGAGTCGAAGCGGTGCCTATTCCCTTGCACGGGCGGTCACACTCGCTCACGCTGACGTTGCCGCCGCTGTCCATCCTGTTTTTTAAATGTCCCGAATAGCGTGCGCCGTCACTCCTCGGTACGGTTCGTCAGCGAGACGATAATAGCCTCATCCGGTTCTAAATGGAGCTGTCCTGGAATCCATGGTTTCATGGGAGCACTCTCATTCAGTGTTGAGAGTCGCATGATGCCGGGGAGGGTACAAGCCGGTAATGGCACGGCGTGGCTTTCGGAGGAAAAGTTGACCGCCACCAACATGTCGCTGTGGGGTTTCGAAGAGGATACGCTTTCCCTGAGAAAAACGAGACAGCCAGCCGGCACCTTCGCGATCGGTCGATACGTGCCCTGGCTGAGTGCCGGAAAGGCTTTCCGAAGCCGGATGAGCCGTCGATAGAGATTCAGCAGCGATGCGGGATTGGCTCCTTCCTTCGCTGCGTTCAACTCCTGATAGTTCAGGGACACCGGCAGCCAGGGGCGTCCCGTTGAAAATCCTGCATGGGGGGAGCCGTCCCACTGCATTGGCGTGCGAGCCGGATCTCGTCCGATACGGAACGGCCAATACCGTTTCGTATAGGGATCCCGAAGATCCCGATATCGCAATGAGGTGTTTCGCATTCCGAGCTCCTCTCCATAGTAAAGGAACGGCGTGCCGCGCAACGTGAAAAGCAATACCGCTGCGGCTCTGGCACGCAGGTCTGCGTCGCCGTTTGTTCCATAGCGATCGATATGCCGGGGCTGATCGTGATTGCTGAATACCACAGTGGGCCAACCGCCGTGAGGAATCGTCTGGGCGCCCGCCTCGAGAAGCCGTCCAAAACGATCGGCCTGCCAGGGCGACTTCAGTAGACGAAAATCGAATAGCATGTGCAGCTCATCATACCCGTTGCCGTAAAATGAGTAAGGCCCGCCGGGTGTATCGGCTGAGGCCTCACCGATCAGGACGATGTCGGGGGATCCGGACAGGAACGCTCGCAATTCCTTCAATACTTCGTGTCCAAGAGGTTGATCCCGGTCATACCGGTGTTCTTGTCTGGTATAGCCGCGGAGGCCAAGCCTGAACGGATTATTCGGCCAACTCTTGTCCTTGCCGAGCCAATTGATAGCGTCCAGGCGAAATCCATCCACACCGCGGTCGAGCCAAAACCTGACGACGTCCCACATGGCGTTTCGTACGGCGGGATTGTGCCAGTTCAAATCCGGCTGTTCTTTCAAGAAGGAGTGCAGATAGTACTGCCGGCTTTGTGCATCCCATGCCCAAGAGGAACCTCCAAACCGTGCGTTCCAATTGTTGGGCCGCCGCCCGAAGCGTTTTCCGTCGGCCCAGTAGTACCAGTCGCGCTTGGCCGAGCTTTGCGAAGACCGGCTGTCTTGAAACCACGGGTGCTGATCGGATGTGTGGTTCAACACCAGATCCATAATCAGTCGCATCCCGCGCCGGTGACATTCCTTCACCAGTTGGTCAAAGTCGCTGAGCGTCCCGAATCGGCGGTCAACGTTGACGAAATCCGCCACATCGTAGCCGAAATCGACCATGGGAGAAGGGTAGATCGGTGAGAGCCAGATCGCATCGACCCCGAGCGAGTCTGCCGTGCCGTCATTCAGGTAATCGAGCCGGGAAATGATGCCGGGAATATCGCCGATCCCGTCGCCATTGGAATCCTGAAAACTCCATGGATAGATTTGATACACCACGGCGGATTGCCACCAGGGGGGGCGGGTCGTCATAAGAGATGCCTGAATAGGATGGGGCCACGCTCAGCAGAGTCAGTATAGACTGATTGGGGGAAAAGACAACCGCCCGTCGTGGCGATCGTCAGCGTCTACGCATCAGGGCCTTCCAGGTTTGCGGTCCGACCATCCCATCAGGTGCCATGCCATGTTTCCGCTGGAAGCGCGTGACCGCTAGGTCTGTTTCTGGTCCGTAGTGGCCATCCATGCGTACATGATACCCAGCCCTCCGCAACGCGCGTTGGATTTTGAGCACGTCCTGTCCTGCCACCGGAGGGGTTCGCAGCCAGAGATGCCGGACTAACTGGGCCGTCTGGGCGGTGTTCTCTGTACGATGAAGCGTTTGGTAGGTTGCGGGCCCGACGACGCCATCGGCCTGTAGACCGTGGGTTCGTTGAAACCACCGGACTGCCGCTGCTGTATCCCGCCCGTACAGGCCGTCGATGCGGATCGGGAGGTGATGGCGCCGCAGGAGCCGCTGAATCTGAACGACCTGCGCTCCTCGCCGATTCGGGCCTTCCAATTGCAGAGAGGTAAAGGTGCCTTGTGAAATGATTGATGGCTTAGTCCCCGGGCTGAAGGGGATGGCGGCTTTGGCGTGCGTGGCATGAGGCGCCGGTTTGGACAGCGCGGTGATTCGATCGGCCAGTGCATGGTTCTCCCTCGTTTTGTCGTCTATCATTTGTTGCAGGGAGGCTTGTGTTGCTTTCACTTCTTCGAGCTCCTGATTAAGCCGCTGTCGGTCATCTAGAGAGTCATTGAGCTCGGCGCGGAGGATTGCGATCTCGTTCTGAAGGGTCGGCGGCCAGTAGTCACATCCGCTGAGACTCAGCATTCCGCTCCCCAACACGCTCACGAGGGTGAATAAGGCCATCTTCCGTTTAACTGCCATGGTCAACCTCCGTCTTTCAGGATGCCTGTGACGTTTGGGTAGCTGTCTTGCATGCGAAGGTGCCTCGCGCGCATGCGGCCATTTGTGTTTGAACAGGGAGAATCTGCGTGTCGCCTGCACTCCGGTGTGATGTTGTATGAGGAGCGGCATGCGCCGCGTCATCAGGTTTCTTCACCCTGGTCCAGAAAATCGTCATAACAGGAACGATGCCAAATCTGGGTGATGGGATCGCCAAGGAGAAGGCGTCCGCACGTTTCAATAATCACGTCAGCACTCTGTGGATCGGCCGGTTCTTTGCAAAAGATGCAGAGACTCAGGAGCAGAGGCTGCAGGGAAGGTCTTCCAGTATTGGCGCGTATGCTGTAGCTAAGGTTGCTCTCCACGGTGGTTTTCATCGTTGTGTTCCCTTCATTGCTGCGTGCATAGGGTTGGTCCCGCCATTGTTTTGGCCAAGGATTAGGATTAGAGCCGCTCACCTAGGAGCCGTTCTGCCTGTTCCGCCGATACTTTGTCGGCTTCGGGGGCGGTCAGCGCGTGAATCACATCATGTTTTAGAATGGCGATAGCCTGTCTGATGAGCTGCACGGCCTGATGTTCGTTCTTGTCGAGCATGGTGGCGGCTCGTTTGAGCATGTCGGCGGCGCGTGTTAACGATTTAGCGGTGTCGCCGGATGACGGCGGCGCGCCTGGTCCTGCCAGGTTGCCTCGGGTTCCTGGAGGTTCAACACGAGGTGCGGTGAGGGGGATGGGTATCGCTGCAACCGCCAGAGCCGGCATCGGTTTCTGGTCCGGGTCGGGCATGCTGCCATTGTGTGAGAACAACCAGTACCCGGTGCCCAAGAGCAATATTACAAGGGCTGGTCGGTAGTAACATAACGATGTTGCCGTGATCATGTTATTCCTCCACTCCATTTCTCCTTCACCGCTCGTATCGTCTGCGCGATCACCGGAATCAGGCACAAGCGGTGTGTGGCTTGGCTATCACCTACGGATTGATAGCCGCTTTAGCGGCTTATTCTTTCTGGCGCGAGCAGATGTTCGTCCGCTGTTTCTCAGGATGGACAAGATCCAGAGTACGAGCACGACAATCATCAGCCCAATGGCCAGGAGGCTTATCACGTGCCCAAGACTCCAGACTTGTGTGATTGTTCTGTTGTAACTCGCGGTTCGTGAGCAAGGATGTCCAGAAGTTCGAGCTGAAGAATAAGTGTCTGTTCGGACACGCAGTGGGGTGCATCGATGGCTCCTTTAGTCTCATGGGTTCCGGTGATACCCATGCGAAGCGCCGTTCCGGTATTACTCCGGCCGCCCAAGGCTAGCCTCATGGCGTGAGCTATCCGTAGATGAAGCAGATGGCGGTCAGGGGTGTGAGAGGACGGATGGGGGGAGCCTTGGCCNNATTGGCCGAACGTGCGATCTGTGGATATCATCTCTGTTTTCGATTCCCCGACAGCCATGCCGATCACCAGTTCTTCTACTCCTTGCATGACTGCATGCTCTCCCGCCGTGAAAGTGAGGGGGCCGCCAAGCATCGACGAGTCGAGCCTGGTTCCATCTTCTAGCCAAACAAGAAAATGGATACGTACGGTATCTCCCCACTGGACATGTCGAATGTCACCGTTGTGTGTTGGGTGGTCGGCGATGCCAGGTGCGTTCACAGCTCGGCCCTCCATGCTCACTCTATTGCGACTATTGCGAGAGAAGATTCGCGGTCAGCTGATGATAATAATTATTCTCTATCATTGGCCAGGTGCCGGAGAACTCGGAGAAATCCTAGTCGGTCGTGTTTTCATCCCTGGGCCAGTAGGCCATTCGGTGTGCCCCGATTCGGCTGCGGGTCTGGTCCAGTCGATCGAAGAGGGCGGGGCAGCTCCGGCACGCATTGCGAGTGCATTACTATGGAATATCGGAAATCAAAGGCTGCTTCCCCGCATACCGCCTGAGCTCTTGTTGCGTGCGAACTCTGAACTGACATTTCAGATAGGCCAGGGATAATCGAACCGCCCCGATCGACAGTCCCAATGCGCTGGCTATGCGGTACGCTGGATAGGATTTTGCGACTAAGTCGAGCACGAGCCGGTCTGAGTCGGTCAGGCGTAGTGATGGCCCGAGCGAATTCTCTCCCGTATCTGTTTCGGTCCCGGGCGATCGGCGTGAGGCATAGGGACGGCCGAATAGCGCAGTATCGATCCATCGTGCGATCGATAGTGCGGATTCTGACCTGGACATGACTCCGGTCCCGCCTGCCGCGAGAACGGCCTCTCTAATCGATAACTGGGGCATACCGGTCAACGCCAGGACCAGGCAGGATCGGTTGCTTTCTATGATACGGCCGATCGTCTTGAGGCTGCTGAGATGCAGGAGATCGATGATGACGACATCAGGCTGAATAAGCTCCACTCCGCCAAGGAGAGAGAATTCATCGGCGGTACACCGTTCGATGTCATAGTGGCCACAGAGGAGGCGATGGTTCTCTTCCACAATCGCGACAGGCAGCCCGGCGAAGAGTATACGCCGCCGCATCATGGGCTTATGCGCCATGTTTGAACCTAATCCTTCCTTGCCCCGGTTTCGTGAAACTGTGTATGACGTTTCTGGCGCAGTATGAGCGTTAGGAGTTTGAAGGGGCATGGAAGAGGCCTCAGTTCCTTCCGCTCAGAAACCGACGGTAGACAACCCACGCAACAAATAGTGCCACCCAGAGAACGACGGTCATCAGCCAGGGTATGCTTTCTCGGCAGGCGTGCCGGTGCGCTTGCGAATGTGAAACGATCAATCGTGTTTGTCGGTAGCCGTCTCTCTGCACACCGTACGATGGAAATGGTCGATGGGGAACTCGGAGGATCCCTGGTTTTGGCAGCAGCCTGTCCTAGCGCGGTAGACTACCTCAGGGTATAGCCTGCAGGGTTTGCGCAACGAATGCCTGATGGACATGCGCAGCAGGCCAGGTAAGATTACGCAGAGACCAAACCGTGTGTGACGGCATACTTGGTGAGGTCGGCGGTTGTGTGCAGGCCAAGTTGTTTGCTGATGCGAGCCTTGTGAAACTCAACGGTTTTCGTAGAAACACAAAGGATCAAGGCAATTTCCTTGAGAGACCGGCCTTCGGCCACCAGTTGCAAGACTTCGCGTTGTCGGAGTGTGAGGGTTGCTTGAGCGCTTGACGGCGATGGATGCTGATGCAGCAAGGGGTCCAAAACGCCTTTTGCCAATAGCGGAGATATGTAGAGATGGCCACGCAGGGCGATGCGGATCGCCTGAATCAGCTCGGTTGCGCTCGCGCGTTTGAGCACATAACCGGAAGCGCCGGCGCGAAAGGCTTCTGTGACATACGTGGGATCCCCATGCATGCTGAGAAACACCACTTTTACAGAGGGAATGATCTGACGAAGTTGCTGCGCCGCATCGATACCGTTGAGCAAGGGCATCGACAGGTCGAGCAAAATAACGTCCGGTTTCAAACGGGGGGCGGCCTCGAGCAAGGCGCGTCCGTCTCCGACCGACCCCACCAGATCAAATTCCGGCTCTAACACCTTTTGCAGGGCTTCCACGAACATGGTGTGGTCATCGGCGAGGAGAATTCGTGGTTTTGTCATGGCGCCTCCCCCGAGTATGGAAGACGCGCCACAACTTCCGTACCCTCTCCAGGAGTCGAATGCCACTCCACCGATCCATTCAGCAGGCGCACCCGTTCCTGCATGCTCAGGATGCCAAGTCCTGCGGTGCGACTTCGGACGTCGTCAGGGTTCATGCCGACTCCGTTATCACGAATTGTGAGGGAGATCGAGTCGGGGAACACTGAAAACTGGATGGTGACCTGTGACGCATTGGCATGCAGCCCGACATTGCCTAGGCTCTCCTGGGCAATCCGGTACAGGCAGGTGGCTAGATGAGACGGGGTAGGCGTGGTGGAGTGTGGTTTGATAAATTTGACTTTGATGCCCGTGCGTTTGACAAAATCATGAAGGTATCGCTGAAGAGCCACCACTAAACCGAGGTCTTCAACAGTTGTTTCATGGAATCGGTAGGCTAGCTGACGGACATCGTCCGAGAGTTTGCTGACGTGGCGGCGGATCGCGCGGATTCTACGGCCAATGAACGTCGAAGAGGCCGGCAGATGCTGGCTTAACGAGTCCAATTGAAGTCCGATCGCGCCCAGACGTTGATTCACGTCGTCATGCAAATCCCGTGAGATTCTACGGCGTTCTTCGTCCTGAATGGTGAGCAATTTGCCAGTCAGCATTCGAAGTTCCTCTCGGCTTCGGTCAATTCTGTTCCGGTCGTGCACTGGATCAGCCGAGCTTGCATCGCACGGGAGGGTATTGGGTACTGGGTCGTGTGGTTTGGTGGTGTTTTTTTGAGCCGTGGCGGCACCTTCTTTCCGTTCGATGCGCGATGGGTTCCAGACGTAACTGGTAACGTAGTCGTTCCTTAACTTACGGCCTAGGGATGGCTTATGCAACTTCGCAGGTGAGGCGGTTCGTCAATTTATTGCTGCAACGGGACTGCTGGCTAGGTCAAAGTTGTGTTCGTCGAGTATGGCTAATCCGGGTGGGAGTGTGCGTGACTCTGATTCACGCTGGTACAACTACAGGGGGCGGGATCAGTCGCCGACTTTGATGGGACGCTCGATGAGAAGAATGAACCCGCTCACTAAAGTATTGGTGATATTTTGCAATCCGAAGCCGACGCCGATGGCGCCTGCCAGAATGGTCAGGGTGCTCAGATCGAGGCCCGCCGTCTGAAGAATGACGATCAACCCGACGGCGACGATCGCGTAGCGTATGATTACGCCTACCGCAAGTCGGACCCCTAACTCGACCTTGCTCTTGGCAAGAAGGCGGGTGACGATCCACTGTTTCAGCCAGCGGGTGACGGAGAACAGTAGCAGGATCAGAATAACCAACCAGATCAGGGTCCCTATTGTGATGGACGATTTGCCTGCAGAGAAGAGGGGGACGTCGAGAAGGTCTTTGATCCCACTCAGGAGCGGTCCAGGGAAATCCACCATTACTCTCCAAGCGGGTGTGACAAATGCCGGTTGTTCGAACGGCGGCAGCATGCACAGCCCTGTCTCCGAGGATATTCGCTATCGGTCCATCGACCACACGATCGAGAATAGCAGAAGGTGCTGTCCCCGAGCCAGACCGATGACACCGGGGGAAA
>FRDC01005057.1_pt1 | contig 38811 bp, 50 predicted proteins | sample 1106171 | NCBI WGS metagenome assembly FRDC01 (sample SAMEA3930566, study PRJEB13176) | freshwater metagenome | biome: Drinking water system; feature: drinking water; material: water | place: Singapore | collected 2014-12-20 | reverse complement strand
TACCCGAACCGCCGAAGGAGGAAACGAAATGATTACGTCCGACACGATTCCGGATTCATTATTAGATGTGGGTTATAACACGCTCAGCGGCAAGGAAGGGCAAGAACTGGCCATGCGCCGGGTATATGATGCCGCCATTACCGGGCGCGACCAATATAGGGTTATGTGCGATAAATTGGCGGCGGCGCTTTACGATGTAACGACCGCATGGGAAATTTTCAGAATAGAAAACGAATTTCTTCACAATGAGACTGACGAAATAAAACAATCCCATTCTGTACAACTGGAATACGAAACCATGAAAAGCAAGTTGGGGTGATGTCTTGCGTCGATTTTATCGGGTTTTTGTTATACATTATTGTTTTTGTTTTTTTGATGATTGCATGGGTTATGGGTTTGTACAAAATTTACAGGCGGCGTAAAACTGTAAGGTTTTGTGTAATGTGTCATCGCAAATTATTGCCCGAACATGAAAGTAAAAAATGGAAAGGAGCGCACGAATGGTGCGAAGACTGCGGATGAGCTACCCCCTGAATGAATGCCGCGAGGCTTTTGAGAAGTGGTTGAATACAACATATGACTGCAAATATGATTATAGTCCCGTATGCGGGTATATCCCGCAAGAGATTTACCAGTTATATCAAGCATAGCAAGCCGCATGGAACGCCAGTGCCCTCACGCAGTACAAGAATGGGGATGGGAAATGACCGACACAGCAGAAGACGAGGCGCTTGCTGCTCTAAAAGAGCTACAAGAAACTGTCAAGAATACGGTCGAATCTGATATGGTAGACTATGGGCCTTTAAAAACGATAGACGTCATCGGGAAAATCCGGTCGGATATGCGACATGAGAAGGGGCCGTTTTTTATTACTACTAAAGTACATGTAGAACATTTAATACACATTGCTAAAGACAACATGATTACTAAAAGCAGCGGCTGTGTCTGGTGCTATTTAGGTTTTACTGAGGAAGAAGACAGGCGATCTCATAATTGTAAATTAGGGGAACTATCACAAAATGAAGACATGGCTTAAGAAATCATTAACCAGTGTATTTTTAGTTTACAGTGCAATGCGAATTCAACAACAACAAATTAAGGAGTTGGAACATGGCGATAAAAGTACACTTGACGAACGGCGGTTTCGTTAAATACGGCGATGATGTTAAATTTCAAGAACTAAATGGTCTGCTTATTCTGACAAAAGCAGAGCCGTCTACAGATATTATAGCTATCTATAAACTTTGGTCATTTGTAACAACAGGAGAGTAATATGCAATTTTGGTTAGCTGTTATAGGAACAATCCTTTTATTTATCGGCAATAGCGCCTTTGACTTAAATCTAAGTTTGTGGTGGGTTTTCTTACCCCTATTAATCTATGCCGGTTTGGCATTGTTTGGTATTGCAACACTTTTGCTTTTAATTGTATGGGGGAAATAATATGAGAGGTTGGTTTTTAGCACGTAACTTTAATGCTCGGGGCCGTTTATACGACGTTTCGAGTAGTGATCTATTAAATAGTGGTCATTCATTTTCGAAAAATTTAGGTGAGGAGAAGCCAGTTTATGTAGGTTTTGAATGGGAGACTTACACCGCGCCACCTGATACGGAAAAATTTCTTAAAGAATCTGCTAATACAGGTTTGTTTGGCTACTTAAATTTTGGCGAAGGTGGTCTGCCCATTGAAATGCGATCTGTTCCGGCTACAGTAGCTTATCATAAGAGAATTTTGGAGCAAGAATTCTTTAAGAATGGTTTAAATCGTCTAATAAATTTAAAGCCGTTAGCCAACAATGCTTGTGGTATACATGTGCATATTGATAAACGGTCTTTTTCTAAACGATCGTTGAAAAAGTTTATCATGTTTATCTGTAATCCATCTAATGCAGAGTTTATCGGTAGTATAGCTGGACGACCAATCGGACCTAGGGTTTCATGGCGCGCTTACAATCCGTGTACTTTTTATTATACGAAAGTAGGTCGTATTAAAACTTCTGACATTAAGATAAATTCTCGATTGGAGCATATTGATCCAATGGTAAATAGTATTATTGTAGGCGGTAAAAATTTTGCCGTAAATACGGATACTTGCTATAATTCAATTGAATTGAGGATTTTTAAGACATGTAGAACGGCGTTTAGTTTATTCGCTAAGTTGGAATTTACCGAAGCATTGGTCTATTACGCGAGACATGCGACAATGGCTAAATTGACTGCCTCGGATTTTACCACGTATGTTAAGCGCAATGGCCAACGTTGGCCTAACTTAAATAAATGGATTAACTAATAACCTAAACCTCTCAACCATAAGCTATCTTTCTTTGGTACTTTAAAGATCGGGCGGGCCTCACGCCACTCCGTAATTCGACTTGTCGTGGGAAGTGTTGGTGTCGCCTTCCACCCGGTCAATACTAGGCCCTATGGTTATTACGGGGTATAACAATTTGTTAGCTTTATTACCGTCCCGTTGGACAATAATTTCGTTGACATGTTTAATTGCCTATTGTACTGGCTCTGTCCTATGGGAATAGGGAATTGAACATCGAGAAAGTATAATAAAGTTGTACACATTGTTAATACGTAATTTAACCCTAAGAGACATATCTAGATTAGATAGCTTATGGTTGAGAGGTTTATAAGGAGTGTAATATGTTTGCATCACAACAAGACTTATTAAATACACGTCTTAGCGACGAGGTTTTGGATCGTATCCGTGATAAACGAGCTAATTTTCTACAGTTGGCTTGCAGCATGGACGATCCGAATACTGAAATACATAAAAAGAATTATGCTAAAATAAAGCAACCATATTTTACTAGTATTGGTAAGATTCCGTATACCTATTACGACGATATTATTGACGGTTATCTTATGGTCAAGGATCGTAAAACTGGTGAATTGATAAAAAAGCAAGATAGCTATATGTGCCACGACGGTTTGTATATACGTCGTAGTGCGGTTGCTATACAATTCGACCCAAGGGCCAGTGGTGATTGGTTCTTGTGGGGGCATCGTGCTTTCCCTCGCTCTGTGTTTACCACGGCAAAAGTACTTCCGACTCCAGAATTAAAAAACCTCATTCATAGAGCTTTATCGGACGTATTTTCGGGCCTAGAGTACTTTTCGGGGTTAGACGATCCAATTGAAAATACCAGACAGTTTACTGATTCCTTCATTCATTCTTTCAATTTATTTAGTGCTGGATACAGTTTGGAGGATTTTGTATTTAAAGACTCCCTCCTAACCCCATTATCTACTTTTTTACCCGGTTTGTCTAGCGAGATTTTTATTGCAACCGCTAATAGTTCAATTTTAGATTATCAGGTGGATCGAGATACTACTGGGTTGCTCGACTTCCAGACGAGTAATCGTCCGTTTGCCGATCCTCAAAGATGGCAAACTGTACATTTGTCTGATAAATTCGCCATCACCTTCTCATTAAAAATTGCACGAGAGATTACCGAAGAAGTCGGTTCTAATCATGTGACATATAATCAGAGCGGTGGGTTGTTAGAATACAGCTCTAGGGTTAATATGTATAAGACTTCTTTTATGATGTTACCAGAAGAGCGTGAAGCATGGCGTGGTGTGGTTAGTAAGTATCGGTTATTAAAAGGCCGGGTGCCGGCCAACGAGCGTCCGATATTTTTAGGCGTGGAATTAGAAGCCTCTTCCAGAGTACCTAGTACTGGGGCACGGTCGGAATTTATTACAAGCGTTGCAAAGTCTACGTTCGGCAACCATTGTATTGTAAAAGCCGATTCTTCGACTGGTCGATATGGTATGGAAATTGTCACTGTTCCAGCTACGTTAGACTACCATAAGAAGATTTTTACTGAACATTTCTTCAATGCGCCAAATGCGCTGCATAAGAAAATCACTTCTAATAATGCCTGTGGCATACATGTTCATATTTCTAAGAATGTGTTCACCTCTGCGACATTATACCGGTTTCTTACGTTCATTAACAATCTCGACAACCATTCATTTATTAATGCTATGGCCGGTAGGCATGAGAATGGTTACTGTGTTAGAACTAGCGCAGATCCTTCGATTATTGCTTCAAATGTCAAACGAGCCTGTAAAAATCAGGATCTAAAGGCCGGATTGGCACAGCAAAGAATTGTTACGGCTAATCGTCGTGAAGCCGTTAATTTACAAAATGCTGAAACAGTAGAGGTCAGGATTTTTAAATCTTCTACAGATAAGAATAGTATTCTAAGAAAATTGGAATTCTGTGAATCGTTGGTTCATTTTACACGGCAATATCAAAGTCGGTATCAAATGACCGTCTTTGATTATATTAATTTTATTTTGGAAAAGCCAAATAGGAAGCGTTATTCGCATATCCTAAAATGGCTGGGATCAAAAAATTATATCGGATATATTAGGATTAGGAGTAAGAAGACTGGCGCCTTGATCCATAAATATACCGATAATAAAATTCCAATCCCATCTGTTAGGATGGCAGACGGCACTATTTTCCACAATGAAAGACGTTATCCGCAATACTTTAAAAAAGGAGCTACTAACTAATGTGTGTTATTATTCAAAAACCAGCCGGTAAAAAAATTGAAGAGGCTGATCTCATGTCGGCTGCAAAGGTTAATAGCGACGGCTTTGGGTATATGTATTATGATTCTGGTTCAGGGAGAATCTTTGCCCGGAAACATCTTATTACCGACGCTAAAGAGATTGTTAAAATTGTCTCGGAATTGGAGGGTAAAGAAGTAGCTCTTCATTTCCGCATTAAGACACACGGTAAGATTGTGGCGCAGCAATGCCACCCGTTCAAAATCTTGGATAAGAAGCGTAATGGCATGGATATGTACCTTATGCATAATGGTACGATCAGCGACGTACCTGCATTGGATGGTGAGAGCGATACGCAAGCCTTCGTCCGTACATTCATGATTCCTGTGCTATCGGCCAATCCCAAGCTAATTGAATCTGAGATTTTTAAGGCGGTCGTTGAAAAATTCATCGGCTACTCTAAGTTATTGGTTATGTACGGTGATGGGAAAATCGTTCGCTTTAATGAACGTCAATGGGATGAGCATGACGGCATGAAAGTCTCCAATAAAAATTTCGTTAAAACTAGCTTACCCTATACCGGTAATTACGGTCATATGGGCTACGACGAAAACAGCTATTATAGTAATTATAAGAAAAAAAAAGAAGAAGAAATCGTTGGTAGTTTCGAGGTTTGTGGGTTACAATGCACTGTCGGAACTAATGTAGTTGTCGCTGATTCCGAAGATAAGGATTTCTTAGTAGAAGGAACTATCACGAATTACGACAATAACAACGTCCATGTGAAGTTTTCAGACGGGAATCACGAGGCCATTGTCGCCTTCTACCCTTTAAGCGGATATTCCTGTACGAATGTCGGAGCGTATAGAAATAAATACATTGTTCCCTCTGGCCCCGCCTTGTCGCAGAAAGCATTGGTTCACTATAAGAGTACAGATAAAAAAAAAGATCTGACTTTTTCCAATCTGTCGCATGTCATGCAAAAAAAAGAATTAAATGTTTGCTGTGAGTTCCGCTGGACTGGTCTATTCTTAGCCGATTCTACTTGCGATTATGGCGGGATTACCATAGCCGATGTGGCTAAGAAAACCGAGCAAGAGAGGTTTACATGGTTCATGGAAAATTTAGATGAAGGTTTCGGCATGTTTCAAGATTTAGTAGAGAAAGCAGTTTTAGAAGATGAGGAATTCTCCAGTGAAAAAGAATTTTATTGATTTTAAGAAATTAACTACGTTCGAGTTGAAGAATTTGTCTGAAAAATGGGAACGGGCGGCCTTAGACCTGGAATTCCGTATGCAGCAAACTATGAAGTTTGACCCGGATAACACCGAGAAAATCATGAAAATGTGGAATATCGGCAACAATCTTTGGCGAAGATTAGCCACATTGGAGAAATGGCGTCGCCGCAATCGTCCGAGAGTTGTAAAATGATGTTATATTTGCACACCAATTTTAAAGAGAATGTTAAATTATGGCCCGACCATATCCTAATTAAATCGTGCTTCTATTTTTATGAGGTTTGCGAGAGTCTCTCTATTTTTGGTAATCAAAAATCAGGTAAAACGGATATAGACTATTTTATCGAAAATGGCCGGGAGTTCGTAGAGTATTTGGAAGCGGTATTTAACGAATACAAGGAAAGATTTGGGTCCGAACATTTCATAAAACCTGAAATATCCGGTCTATTACTAAACAGCGTTAAATTATATACTAGAAAGCAGACTATATTAAAAGACGATCTGTTTCTGTCCTTTTTCTCAAACCATGACCGCATTTTAAATAGTAATGAGGAGGTCTCACCTATAGATAGCTCAAAAGCCTACGTCTATTGTTTACCCGAACCATTAAAATTTAACACTAGGATAAGAGAAAATGACCCAGCCCTTTGATATTAAAAATATTCCCGATGAAGACGATCTGTTAGTGGATCAAGAAAAGTCTTGGCTCTATGTCTTAACCCCCGCATTAGGGAATTTAGATAGATTAAAGAAAATGTTGTCGATTATCGAGTGTCCCAATTCTTTGGCCAAGAATGACCGCGTAATCCTTATGGGGAATTTCTTAAATGATAACTATGAGAATTCACGCCAGATGTTGGAGTTCTTAATCACCTACAAGAAGAAAAGACCTAATGTTTTTGTTCCCTTATTGGGTCCTAATGAGCAACGGTTTACTTGCTTTAAAACTAGCTTAGCTAAAACAAGCAAGGGGCGCAGTATCTTAGATCAGTATAGCTCGGGATTTTTTGAAATCCACGATTTCAAAGACCATAGGAAATTCTTAATGGATTTGCCGCAAGCCTACGAGACAGACAGTTTCTTCATAAGTCAGGCTGGTATTAATCCCTTGGATAGCTTGGAAAAGCAATCTTCCTTTTTCTTAATTTATGGTTGCAAAGATTTCGAAGACTCAACTCAAAAGTTTGGTAAGAAGATTATCGCTATGGGTAAACAAGGCATAGCAAAATTCTATGATAATAAAATTTTATTACCGGCCAATGAAAAGCAACATTGTATTATTTTAGACGATAACGCCAAAGAAGGTAAAAAAGACCTACAAAAAATGTTTGCTTTACAATAGCAATTTTATTTGGTATAATGTATGGAAAACAAGCACGACTTACCATGTTGGTGCGGAGACGGCACTTCATGTTGCTCCGTATTTACAACACCTAAACCGCACTTACATTGTTTTAAGTGCGAAAAGCAAAATTGGAACCTAAAAGAAGTAGAGAATTTTATGACAGAGCAAAATAGTAACCTTTTAAAACTTTATGACCCTAATACACCGAGTAAAGGTAATAACCTTAAGCTGGATCGTACTGGCCTTTTTCCGCAACGCGGCATCTTTACTGAGAAAGAAGACCGGGGCATAGCCAAGTACGTGGCAGAAAAATACGGCAGTGAGAGGCTCTTTACAGAAGATGGGGTGCCGTATGGCTATGCCTACAATATTTTTTCTGACGGTAAGTTACTTGCGCAAAAAGTAAAGCGTTTCGATAAAGGTATGAAATGGTTGTACGAAGGTGAGAAGATCCCCGAAAATCTCCCCCTTTATGGCCAGCATTTGTATCCTGCGGGTGGTAAATTCCTCACTATTACGGAAGGCGAAGAAGATGCCGAGGCGGCTTACCAAATGCTTAAGGAGGCCAGTCCGAATTTCGATCCTGCTGTTGTATCCATTACCGGCGGCGCAGCATCGGCGGAAAAAGAGTGCAAGCGTAATTGGGAGTATATCAATTCATTCGAAAATATTATCTTAGCCTTTGACGGAGATGAGCCGGGTAAAAAAGCTGCGGAGAAAGTGGCAAAGTTATTTGACTTCAAACCTAAGATTATGCTGTTCCCTAATGCCAAGAAAAACAAGCAAACCGATGCTTGGGAATTTAAAGATTCTAATGATTATTTGAAGGCAGGTAAGCAGAAAGATTTTATACGGCTTTGGTGGTCGGCGGAAAAATTCACGCCTAAAGGAGTTTTAACCTTTAAGTCTTTATGGGATGCTATGACCAGAAAAGATGAGAATATTACGGTTTCCTATCCATGGTCCGGCTTGAATAAAATGCTGCACGGAATGACTACCGGCCACTTTGTTGTTGTTAAAGCACCGCCAAAAGTGGGTAAGACCAGCTTCTTAAAAGAATTGGCTTATCATATTCATAGCACATCCGAACATAACGTCGCCCTAATTTTTCTTGAAAATACCAAGAAAGAGATTGGCATGGGCCTATGTGCCCTACACATGAATAGGGTTATTAAGCCTTGGGATGTGCCGGAAGATATAACCGAATTGCAAAAAGCACACCAACATCTATCGGAAAGCGAGCGGATCTTAATCTTTGATCCGGAAGACGATAGGACGGTGGATAATATTATTACCAAAATCATGTACTTCGTGAAGGCGCACGACTGCCGCTTCGTACTTCTCGACCACATTACAATGTTGTCGTACCAATCTGAGGACGAAAATGAACGTAAATTTCTGGATAAGCTGTGTGCAGATTTGAAAGAGCTTACCACTTCATTGGATATTTGCCTAATTGCCGTTACACATGTTAATGACGACGGTAAAACTCGCGGTTCACGGGCTTCTGTGCAATTATGTGAATCACTCCTCGCTCTACACAGGGACAAAACTAACCCGGACCCGATTATTTCAAATACTACTGAAGTAATTGTGGAAGAGAACCGTTGGGGTGAATGCGGGTTAGCTAGTAAGTTATTCTATGATGTAGAAACAGGTCGTATGACCGAGTTAGATCCCTCACTAACTGTGGAAGTTGGGGGAAGAAGTGTTACTTTCGATGATTAAAAGGAAACTAGATCCGGAACATAAGGCGACAGTCTTATTGCAAGAAATTTTTGAAGTAATGCAAATTCAGAAATTAGCCCTTCAAGAAGGGCTAAAGCATTTGCGGCAAGAGGATGCCGACGATGTTTATGGTTTTCGTATTATGTTAACCGATATTACAAAACTATCTGGGAAAATTAAGAGAGTGGTGGATATACCCAATGTTGAAGCGGAGAGTAATACTTGATATCGAGGCCAACGGTTTAATTAACCCGACTAAAATTTGGTGTATTGTCTTAAAAGATGTTGAAACCAATGAAAAGTTTAGGTTTAAGCCTAAAACAGAACATGGCTGGCATAGTGATTTTACATCCGATTTCCTTGAGTTCATTGACCGGGAAGTGGGTACATTCATAGGTCATAACTTAATTGGCTACGATATGCCTGTCATTAATTCACTAATTAAATGGGACACACTCCGGCTAGATAATGTCGTGGATACTTTGGTACTATCACGATTATTAAGGCCGACCTCGCCACCTCACCCCATACGTTCTGACAATAGGCAAGGTGGTCATTCTTTGGAGGCTTGGGGCCAGCGTCTGGGTTATCCTAAAATTGATTTTCACGATTTCACTAAATTTAGTGACGAGATGCTGACATATTGCGAACGTGACGTAGATGTTTGCCATAAAGTATATAATGCTTTACGCCTAGAGTCTGCCGGCTTTTCCCCTGAATCTATAACGTTGGAGCATAAGGTTGCTAAGTTATTGTGGCAACAAGAGAGAAACGGGTTCTATCTTGATAAGAAGAAAGCGCTAGATCTTAGCGCCGCTACATTCAAAAAATTATATGAAATGGACGCTAAATTACAGCAAGTTTTCCCCCCTGTCTTTAAGTTTGTCCGAGACTTAGAAGTTAAGTTGAATAAGGATGGTACTGTAGGTAAGGTTCCGTTAAGGATTTTAACCACTTATCAGACCAACCCCAATTGCAAAGCAGAGCCCCAACCTGATGGGAACTATAAACTCTATATAAAACAAGGATTTAACCCGAAATCACCTAAAAATGTAGCGGAAAGGTTGTTATCGGTAGGTTGGGAGCCGACGGCCTTTACCGAAAAGGGTGCGATTAAGACTGATTCCCAGACTATGGAGGATGCCCTTAAAAGCCTATTAGAAGGCCGCCCAGACCTTTCAGACCTCCAGTGCTTGGTGGACTACCGGATTGTCGCAGACCGCCACCAGAAGGCCGTAAAATGGCTAGAATTAGTCAATAATAGTGAATTTGGGGATGGGCGGGTCCATGGTCGCATTAATCCTATCGGGGCGGCCACCCATAGATGCTCGCATTATAACGATAATATGGCCAATATTGCCAGTGTTGTTACGGTAAAGAAGGACTTAAGTTGGTTTGACGAACGTTACGGTGCGCCTGAGAATAAAGAGCGATTCACAGATTTGGACGAGGATTATGTCTTTATCAAGGCTAAAGATCAACAAGTCGAGTTAGCGATTAAGGGTCTTAAGGGTGGCTATGGTTGGGAATCTAGGTCCTGTTGGTCGGTCCCGACGGGTAAATGCTTAGTGGGAGCCGATGCATCTGGCATCCAATTACGGGCCTTGGCGCACTATATGAATGATCCTGATTACACTAAAGAGCTTTTATCTGGCGATATTCATGAAGTTAATCGTATAGCGGCTGGCATTGATACTAGGGTCAAGTCTAAAACCTTTATTTATGCCTTCTTACTTGGCGCGGGAGACGAAAAGACCGGCGATATTGTTGGTTGTACTGAAGACGAGTGGGATGACTTAAACGCTTGGGCTAAGGGACAAAGAAAGAATAAGAAAGACCTAGTTACCCGTACTATTGAGGCTTTAAAAGAGTCTGGGAGACGGGCCGATAGAAAAACTGTTTTTAAAATTATTAAAGGCAATAAGATTAAGAAACAATTCTTAGAGCGAACTCCTGCTTTAAAGAGGCTCAAAGAAAAGGATATTCCAGAGACCGTTAAAAGAGGCTTCTTTCACGGTTTAGACGGCAGGAAACTTTGGGTTCCTAGCCGACATCTTGCGCTTGGCATCTACTTACAAAGTTTTGAAACGATTATTATGAAGAAAGCTATGTGTGAATATCAGGATATACTGCAAAAGCACAGGATACCTTTTATGCAAGTGGCATTCACGCATGACGAGTTTGAGGTTGAAACTGAGCCGGAATATGGTCAATTTGTAGGTCAAGCCATAGTCAATGGTATAAAGGCAGCCGGTGAGATTTATAAGACTAATTGCCCTATGGATGGGGAATATAAAATAGGCAGGGCTTGGAGTGAGGTACATTAATGTTACATACTATTGAAAGCGGCCTATATAAGATACGACACAATGATATGTTAGACGAACAATTGAAACTCTCGGTACTAGAAGAGAGATTTAAGGCCCGATATATCGGCGAATTCTCTATTAATAATAATCGAGTTGCTTTGTTCTATCAGGATGAAATACCCGAGCAATACAGAGATGTCGGCTCTAATTATTTAGCCGTATACCTTAGAGACGGTCAGATGTATGTCACTAATGGTCTTCCAGTGGTGGAAAGAACTTGGCTAGGAGTTGTTAATCCCGAAACAAAAGATGTATTGTATAGTGCCACACGACACGATTTCCAATGTTATGGTGACTTGATGGCCGATGGCGGCGCAGATTACTTGAGGTCTTCCCTGCACCCGCAAGTTAAAATGCGGATAATTCTAGACCGGCTAACTGTCGTTGAGTAACTCCTGTATAATGGTCCGCTATGGACCAGAACACATTCGACGAGTTACACGGCTATTTTGATATGGCAGCTATGCGCCGGGAGCGTTCCGAAGAGGAGCGTCGTAAAAAGTTGTCTAAAAACAAGGATTTAAATAATGGCCGAAACTTGGTTCTGGGGGGACCTCCATCTCCATCAAGCTAATATCATACGTTTTACCGACTCCAGCGGTCAATTGATTCGCCCCTTTCCCACAATTGAAGAGCATGATCAGACTTTAATTGATAACCATAATAGATTGGTTAAACCAGAAGATCGTGTATATTTTCTGGGCGATTTGACTATGCATCGGAAACATATCCCTTTATTAGCTAAATTCAACGGGAGAAAGAAGTTAATTAAAGGCAACCATGATATTTTTAAATTAAAGGATTATTTGCCCTATTTTGACGACATCTTAGCCTATAGAATCTACCCTGAGCACGGTTTAATAGTTAGCCATATCCCGGTCTATTCTGGACAATTAGAGCATAGATTTAAATTCAATTTACATGGGCATCTTCATGCCAATAAAATAGACGATTTAAGATATATTAATATCTGCCCAGAGCACACTAATTGGTGTCCGGTAAATTTCCATGATTTAAAAATTATAATGGAGACAAGAACTAATGAACGTCGAACTTGAGATTAAAAAAGCTATCACTACAAGTGTTGAATTAGTTGGAAACTTGGATAAATTTATATCACAGTGCGACAGAATTTCCAAAGCCAGTAAAGAAAAGATTCTGGATAATCTCTATTCACACGCCTATTTTGCTGGTGGTATGTATCGCAGTCTGTTTACGCGGCAGCCGATCAATGATTATGATATTTTTTTCGATAAATTAGAGGCGGGGCAAGAGGTTGTATTCTTACTTGGCAACACTCGCATGTCGGAGTTTACCAGAAGTCTGACTGGTAATGGGAATCTCAATGTCAATGGCGCTAAGTATTCTTTTAATATCGTAATGGCAGCGGCTCCGAAAGTAATGGTAGAAAGATTATTTGATTTCTCCTTTAATCGCCACTATTTCCTGTTTAAAGATGGTAGTCATGATTTTGATCTGAAAACTTTTAGAAAAGAAGGTCATTATTGTTATACTGGCAACGAGATAGACTTGCGTCTCTTAGGTTTAAAACGATATTTTTATTTTCTCGGCAAAGGCTTTAAAATTGAGCCTAAATCCATGCTACCTGTCTTTTATATTGCGGAAAGTGAAAGATTGCCTTATGGTGCATATCAACGTCTATTAGGCGATGGGGCGGTTAGTCGCTTAATAAGCAACGGTAAATATAAATTACCCCCTTTTCGGTACAGTGATTACCCTATGTATCAAGCTGTAAAAAATAGCGCTGCAAGGACAGTCACTGGTACTTCGTTAACGGAGTGGGCTTTTAGTGGAACCGATCTTATCTATAATAATTGGGCTACGATATTCGACACTACTACTTGACATTAACTTTAAACTATAGTATACTTATAAAAATGAAAGGATACAACTAACAAATGAAAAAAATGGATTTTGAAAAACTATCTGATAATGAACGTCTTGGCGTTATTTTAGAAGGCAATTCTTATTTCGCAAGTGTTCATAAACCGAGTATGTCTGCGGTTAAGAAATTTAAAGGCCGGCCGGTATTTCAATTATTTCTTGGCGTAGACGCCTCTAATGAAGAGAAGGCTAAACGTTACGGCCTTCCTGTTCTAGAACCCACTGACAATATTCCAGAGCGTCATGTTAAAATTTCCCGTAAAGTCAGGGAAGGCAAAACTGTCGAGCAAGTTAAACCGGCAGTTGTAGATTCGATGCAAAAACCGATTCCGCCTACAATCGCTATTGGAAACAAATCGAAAGTGATCTGCAAGTTCGGAGTTTATTGGTCCGACTTCGGTCCAAAGCCCGGTGTGAAAACCAATCTGTTTAAAGTACAGGTTAGGGATTTAGTGCCCTTTACACCGACTGAGGCAGGGTTTGTTATGGAAGACGGTGGGTTCACGGTTGATACTCCGGAATCGGACGCTGAATTTGACGATTAAGTAGCAGAAGTCTCCCCTCCGTTGGTTTCTAGTTCCCAATGCTACAGAAAACTAGTTTTAATATAGGGCTAAGTCGTTAGGGGTAATCGATACTATAAAACCCCTCTTTTTACACATGAAAAATATTTATACTATACCTGAAGACATTGCGGATATTCTAAACAACGGCACTGAGATTAACGAACAGTATCTTAAGGAATTTTTTATCAACTTAGAGGCAACTCTAAGAAAGAAACTAAGTAAGCGGGAACCACAAAAGCCGACCGTCCGCCTCTCCAAAATTGGTACTCCGGATAGGAAGCTTTACTATGAACTTAAAGAACCGACTGTAGAAGATCCTACCAAGAACCCCTTAAAATTCCTGTATGGCGATATTATCGAGCAATTGATTTTGCTGTTAATTAAACACGCCGGCCATACAGTAGAGAACGAGCAAAAGGAAATCGTTATTGACGGGATCGTTGGTCATACGGATTGCGATGTAGATGGCGTGGCGGTTGATATTAAATCGACTTCTTCTTTCGCTTACCGAAAATTCGCCAAAGGCGAGTTATTTAACGACGATCCGTTCGGCTACGTCGCCCAACTTTCTGCCTATGCGCGTGGTGAAGGTAAGGATAAGGCTGCCTTTATCGCGGTTAATAAAGAAACCGGTGAGATCTGTATTTTAGATCTACATAGTATAGATATGATCGACCCTGTTTCTAGGATACGCGATATTAAGTCTTTATTGGACAAGGAGCACCCCCCTGCGGACAAATGTTATCCTGAGGAGCCTGATGGTACTTCGGGCAACATGAAGATATCTAGGAATTGCACGTATTGCCCATTTAAAGAGCGTTGTTGGAAAGAAGCTAATGATGGAAAAGGATTACGAAAGTTTCAGTATGCGAGTGAGGTACGGTATCTCACCCGTGTTGAAAGTGTTCCGCGTGTTCCGGAACTTGTTAACCAAGAGCACAAGTCTTCTTAGGAGACAAAATAAAACCTTAATAGGAGAAACTAAAATGACTAAGTTTGTAAAATTAAACCGTGTGTACAAAATGAAAGATACGGGAGAGCTGAAAAGCGGCTCCATCGTTCTGAACGTTGGCTCTATCGCCACGGTTCGTGCGAGCAACCGCCTCGGATATCCCGAGCATCGTACTACGGTCCTGATGGCCGACGGTACGGAAATCGATCTTTCCAACACTTTCTCGGAAGTTACGGCATTGATCGGAGCCTAATAAAAACAATACCGATAAAGTGCTTTTATAGCTACTCGTATTGTTAAGGATTTAGGGTGTTGATCTATTAAGAAAACAGTAAAAATTGAAACCCCTTGGTTGGGTATCCCCGAGCACTTCTCCCCCGAAGGCTACGAAGGGTTTGTTTATCTAATAGTCAACACCCTAACTCTGCAAAAATATATAGGTCGTAAATATTTCTGGTCAAAGAGGGCAAAGAAGCTTAAGGGCCAGAAGCGCCGTAAGCGTTCTATTACAGAGAGTGATTGGCGTTATTATCGCTCATCGTGTGATGAATTGAAAGACGATATTAATAAATTAGGCCTAGATAACTTTGAATTCCATATCTTATCCCTTCATAAGACGAGGGGTCAGACTAATTATGCTGAGATAAGGGAAATGTTCCTACGTGACGTTCTTTTTTCTAAACATAATGATGAGTACATTTATTATAATACCAATATTATGAACCGCTACTTTCGTCAAAATTTTATTGACAAACAGTGAATATTGTGCCATAATATATGTATGATTGAAGAACAGAAATTTATTATCGACTTTATATTGTCATTAACTTATAACGAATTAATGGCATTTCAAAAATTATCTCAATTACGTGACGAAAGTATCGAAGATTCGTTGCGTTATTGTATGAATGAAAAATGCAAGGAACTCCTTGAAGAACGCAGATTATCTGATAACCGAATTGCGGTTGCGAATGAATCTGGACAGGCTGGCGAAAGTCGGTCTTTTTCAGAAGATGTCGTTTGAACATGACGGAGGCTCTCTAGAAATACAACGTGAGTTGAAATTACACCGCGCTGTAATTGATAGGGCGTTGCTAGATACATTTTTAGATGTGCCAGAAATAAAGGAAGAAGCAATAGCATGGTTTTCAATAACTAACAATGATTTTAAACGGGCTTGTGAAAGGGCCTTGTTAGATCCTGAATTAGTTATTAGAACTTATGACGCTATGAAAGAAATACTGAAGGGTGAAAATGGTAGATTCAAAAAACTCGGTCCTCGTATTAAAAAGGGTAAGAGACTATTTACAGGACAAGGCTGCGGCAGGGGAACTGGCCGAAAAGATTAGGGACTATTATAATGACTTGGGTTACAAGCATGTGCGGGTGTGGCTTGAGTCTTCTCTTCAAGAATCTGGGCGAAAGGATTGGTATATAAGGAGTAATATTACTTTTACCGTCCCCGACATTCATTCTTTTAAATAATCTAGTATAATTGTAAGTTTAAGGAGACGACCATGCAATATACTAGAAACAACTTTACCATATCTATTGATCCGGCCCTTGACGCTAACTTATCGGAGGCCGGTATTGCGATTATGAAAGATCGCTATCTCTTGCCGGAAGAAAAGTCACCACAAGAATGCTTTGCCAGATCGGCTTGCTCATTTGCCAGTACGCAAGAACATGCCCAACGCTTATATGACTATGCATCAAAATGCTGGTTTATGTTTGCTACGCCTATCCTCACCAATGCCGGGACGCAACGAGGTTTACCAATATCCTGCTTCCTCAATAAGGTGGGCGATTCGAAAGAAGGCATTCTTGACCATCACTATGAAAACGGCTTCCTAGCCTCTTTTGGCGGAGGTGTGGGTGGAGATTGGTCCTCACTTCGTTCCGGCGGGACTAGAACCTCGGTCGGCAATACCTCCACTGGCGTCATTCCCTTTATTAAAATGATGGATACCGAGATGATGGCTTTCCAGCAGGGTGGAGCTAGACGCGGGTCTTACGCCGCTTATATGGATATCTCCCATCCTGAGATTGTGGAATTTATTGAATTACGAACCGTCGGCGGCGATCCTAATCGTCGTTGTATGGGTCAAGGATTCCACCATGGTATTAATATTCCCGATAGCTTTATGAAGGCTGTGAAAGACGGTTTAGAGTGGGATCTCAAAGATCCGCATACCGGCGAAGTTAAAAAGTCTGTGGATGCTCGTTCGCTTTGGATGAGTATTCTAATTAAGCGTCTTGAACGTGGTGAACCCTATCTTCATTTTAGAACGACCTCTAATAGGGCCTTGCCGAAATTCCTGTTCGATAAGGGTTTGCGAATTAATGGCACCAACCTTTGTTCTGAAATATTCTTGCCTACTAGCGAAGATCGCACGGCAGTTTGCTGCTTGAGTTCCGTGAACCTAGAGTTTTACGATGATTGGAGAGACCATCCCCCATTCTTGTTCGATATCGCATTGATGTTGGATAATGTACTATCATACTTTATTAAGACGGCACCAAAGCAGATGTGGCGGGCGGTTAACAGTGCGGTTAACGAGCGCTCGATTGGCATTGGCACTATGGGCTATCATCTCTATTTGCAAAAGAAAAACATCGCATTTGAGACGCCAATGGCGCTGGGCCTTAATCGTAAGATTTACGAGCATATTAGCAAGGTATTGGCCAAAGCCAATTTACTCTATGGTCAAAGTCTTGGTGAAGCCCCGGATGCAGTGGGCACTGGACGTCGATTTAGCCACATGATGGCCATCGCCCCCAATGCGAATATTTCTATATTCTGCAACAATACCTCCCCCTCTGTTGAACCGTTCTCGGCCAATGCCTTCACTCAAAAGACTATGTCTGGTTCCTTTTTAATCAAGAACCGCCAATTGGATAGGGTGTTACAGGAAGTTTATGGTAAGCATGGTGAGGAGTTGGAAAATATTTGGTCTTCGATTATTGTCAATCAAGGCTCGGTACAACACCTTAGGTTTATGACGCCGGCCCATAAATTGATTTTTAAGACGGCTTTAGAATTGGATCAAATGTACATTATAGAACATGCGGCAGTAAGGCAACCTTTTATTTGTCAAGGGCAGTCTGTTAACTTATTTTTGCCGTTTAACATACATAAAAACGATTTACATAGGATTCACTGGGCTGCGTGGTCGAAGGGTTTAAAAAGCCTTTACTATGTCAGATCAACGGCCAGCAGAGAAGTTAAATCCATATCCGACACTATGGAATTTAAAGAAGATGAATGTGTGTCTTGTCAAGGTTAGGAGATATTAATGAATATTGTTGATTATAGGGTGAATAAAAAAATGCGTGATGAAGCTCAGGATATGTACGAGGTTATTTTACAAATCGAACAGGCCATTTACGAGGCTTTGGAAAAAGATTCTGTAGAAGAGATTAAGGCAATCTTATTGGAGATTGTTGGCGAAGACCCCGAAACCTATTTCGAGGAAGAAGGTATTGAAGAGTTGAATTTTGACGATGAGAGCCTACTGCCTTGGTCTGAGATACAAGAGGCAGAGTAATGCCCCATTATAAGTACAATGTAGGTAGATCGGATTCTTTTCAAACACCAATTGAGGATATTGATTTTATAGTTAGGTGGCTAGGCTTCTCCCACTTTATCGGGAAAACTGTCTGGGACCCTTGTTGCGGTAAAGGTAATATCGTCAACTATTTCTTAAAACATAAGATACAGGCCGCAGGGACGGATATCGCCGATCCACTAACCCCCGTAGATTTTTTGGATAACAAGACTGAGCCGGTTGGTGACTTGATTTTTACCAACCCCCCCTACTCACTTAAAACCCAATTTATTAAGAAGTGTTATGAATTGAATAAGCCCTTCGCATTGTTAATGCCTATTACGGCCTTGGCAGGAACGAAAAGGCAACCGATGTTTAAGCAAAACGGTATACAAATAATTATCCCTGAAAAGAGGATTAATTTCGAGACGCCGTCCGGTAAGCCCAGTAAGGCTTGGTTTGCGACAGCTTGGTTCACCAAGGGCTTTAATTTAAAGAAGGATTTAAATTTTGTCTAGTTACTATAAACCATTCAGATACCAATGGGCCTATGACCTATGGAAGAAGCATGAGGCGATGCATTGGATGGGTCAGGAAGTGCCCATGCATGAGGACGTTAAGGACTGGGTAGATGTTCTTAATGACCGAGAGCGGGCTTTGTTGACCAACCTGTTTAGATTTTTTACACAAGCGGATATCGGTATAGCCGAGGGCTATTGTAAACACTTCCTGCCATTTTTCCATAAGCAGCCGGAATTGGCTATGATGCTTAGTTCTTTTGCAGCCAGAGAAGCGGTCCATATCGACGCCTATTCCCTTTTAATAGAAACTATCGGTATGCCGGAAACTACTTACCAAGACTTTAATAAGTATAAGGAAATGCGTGAGAAAGATTCATTCTTTAACGACCTACAAAGTTATAATGACTTCTCAACGCTCCGTGCCCTAGGCCTCTATTCTGGTTTCGGGGAAGGCGTTCAACTTTTCGGATCTTTTGCCCTATTGCTCAATTTCTCGCGCTTCAATAAGATGAAGGGCATGGGTAATATTATTGCTTGGTCTATAAGAGATGAAGACCTGCATGTTGAGGGCATGACAAATCTATTTAAAGAGAAGATGAAAGGCCACTCACTGTATGCTAAAGGGCTGGAAGATAGCATTAAACACGGTGCCAGAGGTATGGTGGCTTTAGAAGATGGATTTATCGATCTATGCTTCAACGGGCAAACTGAAATATTAACCCTAACACCCCGCGATATTAAAGACTACATAAGATACTTGGCTAACAAGCGCTGGCATCAGTTGGGCTTTGATGGTCGCTTATATTATGAGCACTATAAAAACCCCTTACCGTGGATTGACTATATTGTAAATGGTGTAGAACATGCGAATTTTTTTGAACAGAAAGTAACGACATATGCCAAAGCCATGACTGGCGGTAGCTATGCCGATGTGAATTGGGAGTTAGAATAAAATGTATATGAGCATGAAGGTGTGTGTCGTTTGTAAAGCGATTGTGCCGAGAGATCATCATTGCTATGAGCCCTATTAATGGGGTAAAGAACTAGCGATGGCTTCTAAAACTAAGGAAATTGAGAAAACTATGACTAAAGAAGGAACTAAATTTGATGAAGCTAAAATCCGCCTTGATCTTATTCCTCCGGATATTATATTCGCTCTTGGGGAGGTCTTGTCTCGGGGCGCTGATAAATATGGTGCCTATAATTGGCAGAAGGGCTTGGACTGGTCAAGAGTTTATGCTGCAACCCAACGACACCTCAATACTTGGTGGTCAGGCGACTCCATCGATCCCGAATGGGGCAAGTCCCACCTCGCCCACGCCCTCGCCAATATCTGCTTCCTGCTCTATTACGAAAAGCATAAGAGAGGCACAGACGACCGTCCCAAACCGGAAAGCGAATGAAACTCTCCCCGCAGCCATTGACGAATATGAAATTGATCAGTTCGTCTTTTGTTGGGGCACCGATTTCGCCGACTTTGGAAAAATAGCGTCTAGAACCGGCGACTACTATGTTGTAGAATTATTGAACACTGAGCCGAAATGGGCCTCAGTACCTATTGAGAATATTAGACAGGCTGGGAGAGCTTAATGACGGAAGCCGAGGCAAGAGAAAATTTAGTATACCATTTATCGAAATACGGAAGGATTAAATTAAATGCAAACATTGGAGTTAGTAAAAGAATTTCACGAAAAGTTCGGGCACCCCGTAAAAAATACGCCAGACGTAAAAGATCTTGATACGGCCACCCTACGATTAGAGTTGCTTATGGAAGAAGTCTTGGAACTAGGCCATGCTCTGCAAACTGGCGATGTTGTTGAGACTTTCGATGCGCTATGTGATATTCAATATGTACTGGACGGGGCCTTTCTAGCACTCGGTTTCCATAATTTTAAAGAGGCCGGTGTTAAAGAGGTCCACGATTCCAATATGTCCAAGTTAGGCACTAACGGGAAGCCTATTGTCCGAGAAGACGGTAAGATCTTAAAAGGACCTAATTACTTCCCCCCGGATTTGGAAAGCATCTTGCAATCTCAGTAATTATGTAGTATAATTATCTTAATGAAGAAAAACACTTCTTTAAAATTACCAGAAGCCTTAACTAAAAATCAAAAGCGTTATTTACACGCCATACAGACAAAAGAGATGGTGATCGCTACCGGCCCTGCTGGGACCGGGAAAAGCTATTTGGCCGCTGCCATGGCCGCCTACTATTATAGTCGTGGTGAGATTAAGACCATTATCCTGACTAGGCCCACGGTGCCTGTTTCCAGATCGATAGGCTTTATGCCCGGCGATTTACTAGAGAAAATGCAACCTTGGGTAATGCCGTTTCTTTCAGTCTTAATTGACCACCTAGGTAAAGGCGCGGTAGACTGTATGATTAAGAATGGCGGTATTAAGATCCTACCATTTGAGGTAATACGTGGCCACACATTCCACGATGCTTTTGTAATCTTAGACGAAGCCCAGAACTCAACTATCGAGGAAATTAAGGCTTTCGTTACTAGGATTGGAGAGAATTCAAAGACCGTAGTTAATGGCGATTTAGAACAAAGCGATCTAAGAGATTATACTAAATCGGGTCTATATTATTTACAACATCTATTAGGTCATATTGCCGTAGAAGATTTATCACAGCAAGTGCCAGTGGTTGAATTCGATGTTGAAGATATCGTTAGATCAGGTTTATGTAAGCTTTGGGTCAAGGCATTTAGGTACGAATAATGACAACAGTAGCCTATAAATCAGGACTACTGGCCTTCGATTCCCGTATCACGCAAGACACTTTATCTGTTGGGCATGGGGTTAAAGGCCGGATAACTAAAGACTATATGATTGCTGCTGCCGGGGAGTGTCAAGATATCGCGGCATTCTTCGATTGGGTAGAAGCTGGTATGACCATCACTGACCGCCCCAAATTCGGCCTCAATGATCGTGAGGTTGAAGTAGAGGCGTTGATGGTTACGAAGAAAGGTAAGATCTATTGTTTCGATAATAGGATTTATCCATTCGAAATTGATGCCCCCTTCTATGCCCTTGGCTCTGGCGGGCAGTTGGCAATGGGTGCAATGGCTTGCGGCGCTTCCGCCTTTAAAGCGGTAAAGATTGCGTCACAATATGACACAGCCACAGGTGGTGAAATAAAAGTTTTAGCGATTAAAAAGAGAGAGAAGAAAAGAAAAGATGGCAATTCTGTACGGACCAAGCGTCGATAAGGGATTCTCTGACCATGTCGTTATCCCCGACGACCATCGTTATCCGGGTGATAATTGGCGAAGATTCCGAGCTCTAGGAAATTACCTGCTTTACCATAAACCGAGGGTGATTACCTTTTTAGGAGACAGTGCTGATATGGCCTCGCTTTGTTCCTTTGACAAGGGCAAGCGTGAGATGGTATTTAGGAATGTTAGGGATGATATTGAATCTTACCATCGCGGTGAAGAAGAGATCTTCAAGCCTATAGTCGAATATAATGCGATGCGTAGTCGTAACCATAAATCCCAGTACCATCCCCTACTTATTAAAATTAGGGGTAATCATGAATATAGGGTCCAAAAGTTGCTGGACTACGAACCACAATGGCATGGTTCGGTATCCATGGATTCCTTTAAAACAAGATTACCTTTAAATGAAATTATCGTACCCTTTGGCGAAGTAATAGAAATAGACGGTATCTGCTATTCCCACTACTTTGTCTCGGGTGTAAAAGGTCAACCGGCGTCATCAGCTAGGGCCTTATTGGCCAAGAAGGGCTGTTCCTGCACTATGGGCCATGTCCATACCTTGGATACGGCGGTCTTGACTAAACCTACTGGTGAGCTTATCCGGGGCCTTTTGGCAGGGTCTTTCCATGACCCGGACCATGTGTCTTTTGCCGGGCCGCAAGTCGATAAAATCTGGTGGAATGGCTTCTTTCATAAACATAGGGTTAAGAATGGGTCTTACGACTTACAAGAGATTTCAGTTGACAGATTGATCGAATTATGGGATAATTAATAATGCATAAGAAACAAATTAACTATATTGTTGAAAAATCATCGGACGATAGTAAACTTACCTTATCGTTTAGTGATACAATAGAACATGCTAAGTCTTGGATCGGAAGTGCGGAAAAATACCGTATTTTAGACGCCAATACTGGAGAATTAATAGAGGCGAAAGATGCCGAGTATTTTGAGAGATTTCCGTTAGGAGGAAAAAGTGGTCGAGAAGAAGAGAATCAGGAATAAATCTACGGGCCGGGATTATAAAACCGAATACCGTAACTACCAAGGTAAACCCGATCAGATTAAGAAGCGCGCTAAACGAAATGCAGCTAGGGCTAAAATGGAACGTGCCGGTAAAGTTCGCAAAGGTGACGGCAAGGATGTTGACCATCGCAATGGCGTTAATGCCGGCAATGGCGATGGTAATTTGCGAGTCCAATCCAAATCCAATAATCGCTCCTTCCCCAGAGACAAGAATGCCAAGAAACGTCGTGGTGGCGGTTATTAAGAATGCGTAAGAATCGTATTTTTGAAGTGGTTGCTAAAATTTTTAAAGAAACTCAAGAAAACGATTTGTATAATTACAGTAAAGATCCTATTGCTTTTAAGGAAGCATATAAAGATAAATTATGGGAACGTAAATTAAATAGGGAAAAATTCACGATTGAGAAAATAGGTAAGTATATAGTTTGTTAAATTGAATTTCTGCCTATTGAAGGCGGGTAAATTCCGTCTAAATATCGAGTGCATATCGATCCCAGCGTTTCTTATTGGAAGGAGTTATTTTAATGCCTATTAAACGTACTAAATCAGGTAAATATAAATTTGGCGATAGTGGGCACGAATACCCCACTAAAACCGGGGCCGCCAAACAAATGCGAGCTATGTATGCTTCCGGCTATAAAGGTGACAAAGATGAGAAAAAGAAAAAGAAGAAATCTACTCGCAAAGTCACTAAGAAACCGACAATTTAAACAAAAGATAATACCTAATAAGAAAAGGAAGAAAGATAAATATATTGAGCGACGAAACAAAGATTATACCTCTTCAGATAGTGAAGACTAAAGAAACTACCGAAGAAGAGAGATTGGCGCAAATTAACGAGTATCTCATGAAGGGTTTAAAATCCTTTCAAGAAGAGTTGGGTGATGGGGCGCAAGGATTTATCTCCATTGTCTTCGATAAGGAAAACCAGCCGCGTATTATTTGGGCGGGGGATTTTGAAATGCTGCTGGCTTTAGGAGCCATGGACTTTGCAAAGAATGAACTTATGGAAAGAATTTATAGACCGTATATTGAAGCGTCATACGATGAATAAAATTTGTACACCAGATTGGGCGTTTATTAGGAAATTAGAAGGCTTCAGCGAAACGGGCTATGTTCCCGAAGATGGCGAAGTCAATAATAAAATCATGTCTGGTGTTACTATTGGGGCTGGTTTTGATTTAGGCCAGCAATCTAGGGCTACGTTCCAAGAGAAATTTAATCTTTCGGATTCATTAACCAAAGTCTTGTTACCTTACGTAGAATTAAGAGGTCCTATGGCAAAACACGCATTAAAGAAAGCCCCATTACACCCTTCAAAAGAACACCTTGAAGAACTCGACGTTAAGATGAAAGAATACTTCGCAAAACTTATTGCTAGGGAATACGACGATCATTCTGATTTCAGTTTCAATTTCCTAGACAGTGCGAAGCAAACTGTTATCTTAAGTGTCGGCTTCCAATACGGATCATTGAAAAGATGTCCTAAGTTTTTCGAGTATGTTTGCAAGGGTATGTGGCAATGTGCCGCCGGTGAATTAGACAATTTCGGTGATGCATATCCCACTAGACGAAAGAAAGAGGCTGCACTGTTACGCAGCTCATTAGAGAAAAAAGGAAAACCGAATGCTTGAACTTTTGAATCATCCGACAACTCAGTTGTTTTTACTGATGCTGGCGGCGACTATTGCCCCGCATCTGTTTACTTGGCTTAAAGCCAAGGCCTCTAAGACCAAGACTATGACTGATGATGAGTTTGTCGCGGCAATCGAAGGCGTGGTTAATAACGCGTTGCTTCGTAAGCAAAAGAAAAAACTTAAATGATGTGGTCAGAGGTAATTAAAATCCTGTTGGGAGGCCTCAAAAACCTCCTGACAGGCCTCTTCTTCTTTCGACAAGGTCAGAAAGACGTTGAGTTAAAGCAGTTAAAAAATAAAGCGGAGACTATAGATGAAGTTAGGAAATTGGACGACCGCCTGTCTAATATGGCTCGTAGCCGTAAGCGTAACGTCCTGCTCGACGACACAACCGAAGATTGATCTGTGCGACGCCGGCATAAAAGTTTTTAAAATGCGTCCGTCAGAAATAGACGCTTTACAAGATCGTAATTTCGATAATGCAGTCCACACTAATTGTGTATTACATAAGTACTGCGGACTTACTATTTCTTCGCCCGAGATTTGCGAGGAGTAAGGTAGCGTTCTAAAACTACACCGTTTGTCTTCAAGCTTTTGGTAGTTTTCTTAGCCTCATACTTTAAAGACTCAATTACCGACATAAGTTCTTTTACTGCCTCTAAACCTTGATCCATAGTCTTAAACATATTTAAATCCTCCAATTTAGTCATGATCATCTAAACGTTCATTTAGCGTAGTAATAGCTATAGTCAATTCATTAAGAACGTCCTTCATAGATAATAAACCCATTAACAGTTTATTAATAACACCCCATTGCATTAAAATAATAACAAAGCAAATAACAATAGCGATATTGTCATAAGCAAAAATCTTCATAAAAACATCGCTCATTTGTTTAACCCTAGAATTTCCCTAATCCTTAAAACATCCGACCTAGCCTCTTTTTTAACCCCTTTTAAGGTAGGTTTAGAGGTAGTATCCCTGTAAGCAGCCCTTTGCACACTTTGGTTGAAGGACCTAAAGTCCACAGGCAACTTATTCTCTTTCCCAAACATCTGCACTTCTTGCAGTATCTTCTGGTACTTATCTGTACCATTTTGGATCATAGACGCATCCTTCAGCCTCCGGCCCCGGATAATCTCCATAGCCGCTTTTTTAGCCCTATGCCGATACCGGTTCATAGCCGTGGTATATTTCCCTTCCCTTAACATAGCATAGAACTGAGCCTCCCTAGCCGTGGCGATTTGGTCGCTTGTAAAGCCCAAAGCCCTTGACATTATTGAGAATTTTGTCATTTCTTCCGGCTGGACCAAGGCTACGCCCCTTTTAGTAGCAATTCCCCTCTCCGTGTAGGATACCGCTTTTAGGGCATTAGCGGCCCCTACAGGCATTAGGGCGGCTGCTACGTTGATACCGGGCCCGTCATTATTATACTCGTTCCACGCCTCGCTAATGGCGTTTAAGAGGCTTCCTGAGACGCCAAAGATGGCCGAGGGGTCAGATTTAATACCAGCCATGGTCATAAGGATGTCTTGGCCTGGTACAGCCAGCCCAATTCTACGACCTACGTCAAGCCCTAAGAAGGTTCTAACCATGCCTTGGGTAAGCATCTTACCGTAGACAGGATCGCCTGTTAAATCATACATCTTTTCCCTTATCATCAAATCAAAGTCTTTATCGATGCCTGAAATCTGCTTATAGACAGCTTCGGCCAGTTCTTTAAGCAATTCTGCACCCGGCAGTCCTATTAATCCGGCTAATAGAGCCATACTAATAAGGGTGGTATAAAAACCCCTCCGACCCTCTGCCCCACGCTTAGAATACATTCTGGCCAGTAGTTCCAGCATTTGGTGTGGGTAGGTCATGAACGGGAAGAACAGAGCCCCGCCGATACCAGTTTGATAAGGGGTACGGCCAGTTTTACCGAATATGGCATGGGCATCATCCATGGCGAAAAGGGCTAAGGCCTGTAATTTAGACCAGCGCTTGTCACGTAACGTAGCTTGGAGTTTTTCATTATCGGTCAAAACTCGCATAGCCCGTTCGACGGCGGCGGGGTTAGTTTCAAACATTTCGAAATTGGCCATCGTGGTCGCAAAACGTGTAATCTGCTCCATTACCGAAATAGGCTTGCCTAATAAGTGCGCTACATGTGATAATTTCTCTTTAGTCCTGCCCAACGTAGAGCGGGTTTCAAACGCTTGATAACCTAGTTGATCTTCAGCCGTAGCGCCACGGATCTGCATACTTTTCAACATAGTAATGATAAATTCTTTTTGTGTGTTACTCAGATCCCTTCTATCTTGAATTTTATTAATATGTTTCAGGAACACATCGGTTGCCGAAGAAGTCAGGAACTTGGGATCGAACGACATAAAGTCTAGGCCTAATTTAAACCATTTACCAATCAACTTCATATTTTGCAGTACATTAGGGTTGAATTGTGTCATAGTACCTAGTGTAGTTGTTGGCAATGTAAAGACCTGTAACAGGGCCGAGGACAAGTTCCCGCCCATGGTCCAAAGGAAGTTAAAGGTACGCATAGTTTGGAAATCATTTTGCGGCGAGCGGTTGTATTCGATATATTTCTCAAAGCGCTCTTTCTTAACAGGATCGGGCAGTGATTGGACCGCTACTTCCAACGTAGACAGTTCTTCTTGGTATTGAACGCCGGATAAGAAGTTTGCTGCGCCGGTAAAATAGGTATGAAGGACTCGGTCCCAGTCTTGGGAGTAGCCGGGTATTTCCTCAGATTCTTTAAACCTATTTTTAAAGCCGCGTGTCAACATATCATTATAAATCTCATTGCTAATTTTTTCCAGTTCTGCCGGATCTAAACCATCTTGGTTCTCAAGCAATGAGGAAAGCAATTCAAGATTTAGGTAACGTGGATCAACATTATTCTTTAACGCTGAATAAGTCATGGCGAAGGGGTGTACGGTATCGGAATTAAAATCTGTAATAGTTTTATCACCTATGACTTTATACCGGGTACTATCACTGTACTTGGCTTGCAGCTCTTCCATAACCTGCTGTAGTTGGAATTGATTATAGAGTCCGCGCCATTCACCCTTCTCGATAGTCCGGAAATCGACAGTATCGCCGCTGACTTTATCTTTTACCACAATACCAAATGTACCAAATCGCATACGGGGCAGGTATTCGTTAAGGCCGATACGTTCTACAGTAGTTAAAGCATCTGCTAAGTTTGTTAAGGCAGTATGTAGACGGGGGTTGGCTTCTTTATCAACACTGGCCAGTAAGGTTTTAATATCGTCAGGTGTGGTGAAGGTTTGACCTAAGTCGGGATACGCCCTTTTAAATTTATCCAGCAACTCTTGGCGGTAACGTAAGCGAACAATAGTAAAGGCCTTATGCAAGCCGTTATAGGCCGCGATAATCGCAGGATCAGAGATGCGTTCTTTCGGACCGCCTACGGTACGGCGGAAATAAATACCATCATCTTTTACCTCGATCTTTTCTCCTATATTACGAACTTGATCGATGAGATTGCCTAATTGATAGCGTTGATTCTTTTCAAGGTTTTGATAGGGCTCAATGGCGACGGCAGTTTCTTGCATCAATTCGTTCATCCGATCCTGCCGGCGGCGGAAGACACTAAGTAATTCGGCACCCAAAGCATCGTCAACAGCAATATCCTGCATAGATCTGACAAATCTACCATACCAAGACATCTGTTTTCTAGCAGTTTGATCTTTAGATTTGGATTTTTCCAGCGCCTCATTTACAATTTCGTTATAGGATTTGGGCTTTTCAGCAATGAATAAATCACGCTGTTCATCGGCCATACGTTGCGCCGCCACAGCCCGTTCCATGTAGATAGCATCACTCATAGTTTGATGGGCGTATTCGCCTTCAACCATCGACTGCACTACATCTTCAAAGGTTCTGAAGCCATGGCCGTTATAAAGGTTCTTAACCCGATTAATGAAATTGGCGGTGCGTAATACAAAGCGCTTAAACAGATTGGGTAAGGTACGGGGCATTGCCTTGAAATCGAGGTATTCCAGCGTAGCTTTACCGATAGCGTTAACAACCATCTCTTCTTTACCGGTATCGGTAGCTATAAATTGTTCGAAATCCTGTTTAGCTAGATAACCGTTCTGGTCTTGGTAGTGGCGCAGTAAACCGGTATTACTTAACATCATAGCCTTTTCTTGCGCAGAGAAAGCCGTTACCCATAAGAAGTGTGCTGCCTCATGGTAAAGAGTTTCGAGCGGTATTTCAGAAGAGGGGCCTCTACTGCCCAATGCGACAAACAAGGTAGTCATCCATTGTGCGCCTAAAATAGGATCTTCATTAATATCTTCACCGAATCCGAGGCGATCCCAGAATTCGACATTGACACCGGGCCCAGCTACTTCGTAAGCAATACGCTTCATTTCACGCATCATTTGGCTATTGGCCAGCTCAGCTTCTGGCGTTAATTGAATGCCGTGCATAGTAGCTGCAATATGTTGAGGCGCGATATAATCATCTTCGATATTGCCGTAGTATTGCGTGGGCCTAGACAGCTTTAAATTATTTTTCAAGGTAAAGTAAATATTATCGGGATGGAACGGTCCATCTACTTTTTCGGCCCCGTTGCGGTACTGAATTTCAACCGGCAATTCTTTAATGCCTAGGGTTTTGGCTGCCTTAAGACGATTGTTGCCATCCATTACATAGGCTTCGCCTTTTTGATTGACGCCAATTAGGAGTGGATTCTTTATCCTACGATCCCGTTTAAGATCTTTAAAGACACCATCTAATTTCGCTGAAGTATCTTTGGCGTGTTCATTGTTCACGCCCGGCAGATTCGCCAGCATTGACAGGGGTAGAACGACGGGCTTATCCGACTTCTTGGCCCGCAGCAGACCAGTTATAGAGCCAGTGAGGCCTTTAGCAGCCATACCTTCTTCATTAGGCCGGTAATTGGTGAATGCTTCACGTTGTTTATTGATAAGCCACGCGCCACCCGGATTATCGATTTTGTAATCATAGCCCTGTTTTAAAAGATGCTGGGTATTGTCATCAGCTCGTTGCAATTTTAGTTTTTTAATAGCCAATAGCTCGGGATTATCCATAGCCTGTAAACGATCAAATCGCGCTAATTGATCAGGGTCGCTTACCTTAATTTTACGGGTTTTCTTAATAATGGGCTTTGGGCTAATAGGTGCGGCGGTTTGTTCGCCGATTTTTTCGACAGGTGTCGTAGTTGGCGTTTCTTTGACTCTTGGCTTCTTAACTCGGCGTCTAGCCATCTTCAATTCAGGGATAGCTTGGATTGTCTGTTGTACTTCACCTAACTCTTGTGTAGATAGATGATTTAACGATTCAACTTGTACACCCATAGCCTTTGCCGCATCTTTAATTTCCGGCGTAAGGGTAATAGGTTCTAAGACAGAGTTATCGGGATTAAAGGCATTGTACGTTGTCGCTTCAGGCACTTCTTCAATGACAAAATCCGCCGGTTTCTCTGCCGCTGTAGGCGGTTTAGGCACTGTTTCGGTAATCGTACCGCCGCGATGAGTCAAGGGCCCTAACACACCGCCAGCGAAGCCGCCAGCCAATGCACCACCGATGCCGCTTTCAATTAGACGATCGATATTATCCCTATTCAATAGATCAGGATTTTCGCCGACAAAGTGTTCGGCCAGAATATTTAATTCTTCTTGCGCGGCTTCAGTAAGGCCCTCGCCCACAGCAGTCTGTCCTGCGGATTCTAGCGATTTACGCAATATGCTCTTAGAGACAAGTTTCGCAGTTTGTGGACCAAGGATACTTCTTGCTAAACCCAGTTCAGGAATCGGCTCTAAGGCGGCAGCTAAACCGCCGACGGCTATAGCTAATGCGGGTTCGTCGTGACCTTTGGTAAGCAGGTTCATATGTGTTTCGGGCACAGTTTGTAGGGCCGAGCCAGCAACACCGGCAGTTAGCATACGTTTAGTAATATAACGTTCAATTTCTTTCTCAGTCAGCTTACGTCCAGCTTTTTGAGTCAACATCTGTAATCCGGCACGAGCGCCAATCATACCCAAACCAGAAGTACCGAGTGAGGCGGCTATAGACGGCACACCTTCCCCGACTTTTCCAGCTACATAGGGAATAACGTCTTTAAAACCTTTAACATCTTGGTAAGTAGGAATCTTAGCTGCATGTTTACGTTCAATCTCTTCTTGCCCGGCTTTAAACGCTTCGACGTTCTGCGTGACATCGAAAGGAGCTTGAATACCCACAGCTTCTGCGACAGCATTAGCGCCTGATTTAGCTATAGCAGGTAATCCTTCAGTAGTCAGTAATGCGAGATTTTCAGCGCCACGCTTCATACCCCTGACAAACTCACCATCATCAGAAGGTATTTCTAAACCGCGACGTTGCAGTTCAGCATCTAATTGCGCTTTAGTAAATTTAGGCTTAGTGGCAATAGGGGCTAGGCCACGACGCTTGATCTCGGCATCTAATTGTTCTTTGGTGAATTGGGCCATTACTCAAGACCTTGACGGGCTGCGTAGAGTTCTTCATTACTTAATCCACTAAACAAATCCGCATCTTCATTTTGAGGTACGCCTTGACCATGGATCTTTGACGCCTCGTCTAAGGCTTGTTCAGGAGTATAGTTAATATCCGTCTGCTTACCGGCAATTAAAAGTCTGGCAGCGGTTGTAGCTAACTGATCGTTATTAGAGGCCCGAGTACTTAAGGCCTTAATCCTAGCGCGAGCTAATTCTTCAGCCCACGGTGTAGGCCCTGACTGACGAACTTGTTGCTCGTAAGCCGCTACTTTCCGACGAGCTAACTCATTGTCTAAGGCTTGTTGCGCAGCAGCTTGCACACCAGCTTCTCTGTCTTGTATACCCTTACCGTACACTTTTAAAGCATCGCCAATTGCAGGTCCTAGCCTACGATTAGAAGAAAGAAGCGACGCACCAAATTGTAAAAGCGGCATATTTATTTTAGGACCTTCTTCCGCTTTTGTAACAGGAGAAGTCGTGACTTTGGTGGTCTCTTTCTGTTGCGTACCAGTTTTTTTGGTTAACGCATCTACAACAGCCTGAGCTTTTTGTTGGGCAGGGGTAACAGCACTGGGCTTAGTTTGACTCTTAGCCATAGCTTGCTGCACAAGTTGATTTTGCGCTTGGCGTAAGGCTTCTAATTTTGCCGGGGTATTAGCCGTAGCCTCAATGCCGGGTGTAATAGCTTCTTCTGGGCTAAAGGCGGAAGGGTTTCTAAAGAAATCGGCTACAGCACCAGTACCACGATAGCCCCATTCTATTGGTGCCATTGGTGAAGCCATTACTTTACGTAAAAGATTATTGATATTATCACCATAACGTCCGAAACGTTCAATACCTGTTTCACCCGGCATACGGGGAACAAAGGGTTCAGAACGAATTCCACGGTAATCTTGTAAACTACCACGTACTAAATTCGATAGGTAGTCTAGTCCATTGGAAACTAAACCGCCGTCTACGTACTCTTCGACATAGCCGCCCTGTGCGAGGCCCGGAATAGGTCCTCCGTGTTCAAAACTATGGACTAAGCCACCTTCTTTTCTTCCAAGGCCAAAAAGACCCGCATTAGATGAAAAAAGACTATCTAAATCGGAACTAGTGCGAGAATATGTAATGGGATTAGCAATACCAGTCGGAGAGAATACCTGTTTACCAAAATCATAAATACTTTGTCCAATTTTACCGACATCTATGCCAAGACCCTGTGCCGCTGCCACACCACCTAATATTTGCCCAGCCAAGCCGGGACTGCCTTCACGAGTAATTTGGGTATTTGTCGCTCCTTGGCCGGAAACAATACCGGCTATAGGATTGATAAGCGAAGCACCGAAACCTAATTGTTTATAGGGGTATTCCTGTTTCGTTAAAAAGTCTTGGTAAGCAACATCTAGGCCTTGTTGTGTTAGGCCGCGCTGTAAGCCGCCCGCACCTTGCAATGCAGCAATAGCCTGTAATGCTGAGTTTTGACCTTGTAAGGCGAAATTAGCCAGATTACCCGCTTGTGAACCGGCATACTGTGTCCCAGCAATAGAGCGACCTAAGGCGTCGCCATAACCCTGATAAAGCTGTCTTGCTTCTTGCTCGGCTAATTGATTTTGGAAATCTCTGGATAATTGCGCCAAGGCTAGACCAGATCTAGAGCCGCCAAAAGCACCAGTAGCAGCCTGTTGTTGTAATAGTTGATTCTTAGCCCTATCGAACGCCTCAAATTGACGAGCGCGAGATAAATCCATCACCTGTTGTTGGTATGGATTCATAAAAGCTGCGATAGAGGCCGGGGTAGGGCCGGCTAAGGATCGGGCAATAATGTCTCTAGTTAAGCCAGTAGCCTCTTCAAGACCTGCTGTAGAACGGCCTTGTAAATCACGAATAGATTGGATGGCGGCTAATTCGTCGGGAGCGAGGCCAGCAACCCGTTGACCGGTATAAGCCTCATAGGGCTTATCCATAAGAGCCCTAGCACGGGTGACGATATTTTGTAATTGAGGAGGGATATAAGCGGGGAAGACGGGCCCGGTTTTGGATTTAGTAGTCACTGATGGATTGGACCCGGACGACCCGCCGCCGGCTAGTGCTCCGCCCAATGCCCCGCCAATAGCGGCTCCACCGGGAATACCCGTAGCTGCTCCAGCTATTGAGCCTACAATAGGCAAAGCCTTCTTAAAAAACTTACTCATATGGTCTCCTGCCTACGGTACGAAGACAAACGAACTACCAAAGTCTTTAAAACCTAAGTATTTCAATAGCTTCTTCTTCTTTTCTGCGTCTTTTTGAACAAAAATGTCAAAAACGATTGGTAATTTGTTAATTATAGCATATTCTTGTGCGGCATTCAAAAGAGATTTTGCCACCGAAAAGGACCTAACCTCTGGCTTTATAAAGAAGAATGTAGACATAAGTATAGGATTCTTTGAGAACCATGCTTGTGAAATTTGAAGGCTTAAGACCCCATCAATCTTCTTATTGTTGAGATCATTCCTTTTGACCAAGACTACCTGATTAAGGACACTATCTGTAATTTCTTCGTAAAGCTTTTCTTCGTCTACTTCCTGCCCCAATTCTTCTAATTTAGAATCTTTAAAAGTGGCATAGGCCAGTGAAATTAATTGAGGAATATCATCGGCTTGTGCGAATTTAATGTCAAGTTTACTCAATGGCTGCTCCTGCAATAGATTGGCTTCGAAGGACTTCTTCACCACGCGCCTTTAATTGATCATGAATATTCATAATAACTTCAAGACCATGCTCGTAATCTCCATCTCCGGCCCCGATAATAGCCTCAATAGAAAAGACAAATTCACCCTCTTTAATGGTGGCCGGGCCTTGGGGTGCGCCGCTTTGGTCAGTAATAACAGCCGGTACATTATCCGGTCCAGCGGCGATAATATCTTCCTTCGACTGGTTACGTAAACCCGTCATATTCTTAATCATTTGTGGTTTATTAACTCTTGCCATATTTGTATTATACCATATATCCCTAAAGATTTCAACCCAGTATTGTAAAGTTAATGGTTTTCGACGAACCATTCCTATTTTCGATATAGATCTTGCCGTCGGTATGGGCAGAAATAGTCACTTTATTAGATAAGCCCGTAGTGCCAGTTAAAGCGCCAGTTGTTTGTTGGTATTCAGAAGAGCTATGTATAGCATTCATTAATGCTGTACCTGAAGTTTTAAATTGTGCAATTACTCGTTGAGATTCACCTTCGGTATGTACAAAAAGAAACCCAGAATCAATAGCCGCTGTAAAACTATTGGCAGTATCAACACCTAAAGTAAAGGTACCAGTCCTTAAGCCCCCGGCTGTAATCTTCCCACTATTATCTACAGTCATGACATCAGTACCAGAAGAGGTTTCAAGTGTTAATAATGGATTAGTTTGAGTGGAATGACCCTGAACCCGAAGCGTAATTATATCGGAGAAAGAATCGACTACGGCATTGCCTGTAATCTTAGTTTCTCCGTTATTCCCTATCGTAAATAGATCCGCACCAGTACTTTGCTCGGCGATAAATATTTTATCGGTTTGGCCGGAAGACGCCGTTAATTTTAATTGGTAAATATCATCGCCGGCTAGTCCAATAATTTCCAACAATCCGTTAATAGTATTACCACCGTTAGTATTAACAGCCCATAATCCGCCTTTTATAATACCTGTTGAAACGTTGATATATAATATATCATACCACCCATCGGGAGTATACAACTTAAGAGTCCAAGCCGGGTCATTACCGTTATCTAACCAAAACATGCCATGTTCTGCATCTACCGGTGGATTAGGACCAAAGCGGGTATTCAATAATGGCTCTAGCTTAGTTAGTAACGTCTGTGCATTAGAGTTATTTAAACTCAATACACCTAATAAACTTTCCAAATAAGTTTTTACCGTAGTATCTTTAAATCTACCGGGCTCCGGTAATCTGTTATTAACTAAAACGGTCATTAACGCTCCCCATCCGGCTTAACACCTAATCGTATCTTGCCAATTTCAAAGTCACCGCCCGCAGAATTGGATAAAAATTCTATGGACATTTGCCGACCCCTAGCCCTTAAAGAAATCTGATTATCAGAATCGTCAAAAGTGTACGGGCCCTTCTCAACAATCGATGCTTGAGGGTGAGAATATTTCTTAGTAAGAACAGTAATGCTGATCGCTTTATTTTCTGGTAATTTGACATCGGGTAAAATCCTGTCTACAAACATTATATTTTCACCGTCTTCAATATCGAAATAGGCTGAGCGTATAAAAGATTCTAGCGCCAAGCCGTCCGCATCTTTACCGAGCTCATGTTCATACAAATAAGCACCTTCTCTTTTACTAAAATAAGTAGCTTCAGTCGTTTCTTCGTCAATTTTAAAGCCTACGGCCATTGGGTAGGGGAATAAGCCACGATCAAGCCAAATAGTCCGATCGATACTGCCATAGTCCCAAACATTCTCAACATAGTTGTATTTGATATAATTTCTAATTTCCGAATTCCCGACTTTAGGGTATAACCAAATAACTTCATTACTGGACTTAATTAAACCGCAATAAACTTTTTCCCTTTGGTTAAAATTTAAATAGCCGTCCCCATCCTCGTCGAAAATAAATTTCTCTAAAGTTGAAGGTAGCGGTTGTATAACGCCATTGTAGATATAGAAACCGTCCAAACCCATCCAGAAAACTGTGCCATTAACATCAATGAAGGAGTGAGAAGAAACAGTGCTGATGTTATCGCCAAGCGGTTGGATAAGAAAAACATCGTTGCCGCCAATATAGCGCATAGTGTAGACAATAGTTTTAGTGAAAATAAGAATCTCGCCCCTAGTTTGCAGGGCTCCGAGAATTTCACCGCCTAGTGGCAGTTTATATTCCCCGGCAGTATTATAAGGCGTTATAGCCCAATCATCGAGGGTTTCTTGCGAGGCCCACCTGATATTTAAAGGATCGAACGCACCATCTAACGTCTTATTAGTGCCGAAAGATATTAGATGCCTAGTAGGTTGGGAAACGAGTGCGAATAAGTTACGGGCCGGTGCACCAGGTAGAGCTTGGGCTCTTACAGTAGGGCCTGTTGTTTTATCCCAATGATAAATTGAGCCATGTCTTGGACAAGCAATTAAATCTTCGCCCCAATTGGTCAAAGACCATTGTCTAAGTAGAACAGATACGCCAGATCCTTCGCGTGGATTACCCCAACCTCCGTCATTTTCACCCGGTGTACCCCAAGTACCACCACCCCAACCACGGTTAACTTCATTATTTTCTTTGCCGCTAGGTAATAGGTAATCAAGATCCAGCGAACCGCCGGCATTGGCGATGGTTTCTAGGGCGGGATCTTTAACTAAAACTAAATAATTATCGCCATCTATAATCTCAACAATTTCATAACGACCAAGAAGAGCGACGCCGCCTACAGCGGAGCCTTGACTATTAACATAAATATAATCTCCCTCATTACGTCCATGTACTGTATCTGTAATTTGAATGTATTTCGAACCTTGTGTAGTAGAAATAGCGTTGGTTAGAGTAACACTACCCTCAATAGGCGTAATATCGTAGATTGAAGAATCGTTAATTAATTCTAAACTGGTATGGGAAGCGATTACAATATATTTCTCATAATCTAAAGCATTCCATATTAGGCCGGCCCGTGCAGTGCCAGTTAAAGCAGTTGGATCGTTGCGAGTCTGGTAGTTGCTGAAGCCATTTGAGAAACCGCTAGAGAAGCCGTAATTAGTGCCGTTATTGGAATGATAAAAACCAGTTGAAAAACCGCTAGAAAATCCCGTATCTCTTTTAACTTGCAAAAGATTTTTCTTAATCCAGCCACCAATTTTCTCGGGCTTACCATTACGAAAACGAATTTTATCACATTCAACCCAGCCACCTTCGGCCTGATACTCTGTCAGATTTTTTTGTATACCCGGTATAAAGTTTAAAGTCTTTAAAACCGTATCAGTCATTAAGAGTTCCTGATCCCGTACAGATAAATTTTACCGCTAGTCATTGCCCCCGAACCCATTAAAAATCTAACAGCATCTACAGCGGCAGTAGAGTCACGGCAACCTGCACATTTCACTAAAACATCAAGATTTGAGCTATTACGATAGATAAATTCACCAATCAGTCTTTTTGGCATAACAATACCAAGAGGATTATAGAGATAGATATGTCCTGCTATGCCAGAACCCGCGCCATTATCCACTCCCCATCCCGCGTTATTATCTTGACCCGCGATACTAAGCCCTGTGCTGGTACTATCCACAATAGTTTGTGTAGTACCGTCTGTTTTTGTTTGAATTTGTAGCCATTGGTAGTTATTAGTACCGGAATCGTAACTAGTACCATTATTCGTCGAAGTCCGGATAATGAGAGCGCGATTGTCCGTGGCCGGGCGAATATCGTGTACAATAAATAAATAAGTACCATATTCAGACGTAATATTTGAAGTGAAGTCCAAGGTAGTAGACGAAGATGCTGTTTTAACAGCCAATAAAACCATGTCGCCAGCATTAGCCGCCTGTGATAAAATATCTTCGGTATTTTGGGTGGCTGCTGTACCTAAGCCTAAATTAGCACGAGCTGCTGCGGCGGTCGAAGCACCAGTGCCACCGTCGGCAATAGCTAAATCAGTAATGCCAGTAATAGTACCGCCGGTAATAGCGACGTTATCCGCATTTTGCGATGACATCGTACCACCGGAGCTTAAACCAGTTAATAAGGAACCGTCAACAGCCGGCAATTTCCCGGCAGCAGTTAGTTGTACGATTTTATTTGCCGTCGTACCCACATTTAAGGTAGCAGCAGTACCTAAACCCAAGTTAGTACGAGCTGTAGCAACGTTCGCTAGATCAGACAAATTGTTAGCTGCCAATAATGCGGCAGATGGAGAAATTTCGTAGAACCCAACACCATCGGTAAAAACCAAGGCAGTTTGATTAGGGGAAATAACTACTTCCGGACCCGGAGTAGCATGGGTTAACGTAGCCGTATAGCCGACAAATCCAGCTTTAATGATGTACACCTTAGGTACAGCAGGGAATATAATATCGATGTTTGCACCTAAAACGCCGCCTAGAACCAAAACTGCATGGCGAGCATCATCCGTAGTGCCATTTTGCACTGTAGCCGATAAGTCAATGTTGCTAATACCGGTAATATCGATTTCCTTAACACCGGCAATTGCCTCCTCAATTAGGGAGATAATGCTGGCATTGGCGACTGCGCCCCATGTTTCGGGGTTATCGCCGTCACCCTGTAATGCTAACCTAAGACTTTCCGTATAAGTTGTCGTCATGTATCACCTATGCTTGACTGTTGACTGCGCTTTTTAAGCTGTTAATCCCACTCTCAGGGTTATTAGGCGTAGCGCCATTATCTCTAAGTTGCCGCGAGCGATTAAGATTCCAGCTATCTCTAGCCTTTTGGAAATCTGCGTCCCATATTTGGACTTGGGACCACGCCTTTAAAAATTTAGCCATCTCCACTAACGCTGCAAAGTACAGGGAATCAAGGCAATTTTCCAAGAAGTAGTTGGTGGTATTCAAGACCGACAATTTCTCAGGTATCTGATGGAATTTCATCTCGTAAAAGTAATTTTGGCCGGGTGTAGGGGCCAATTTAAACTCAGTAGCACTAGCATTGCAATAATATACCGGCTGATCAACTAATACACTATTAGGCCAATAATCCAAAAGATAGTCTTCAGTCCTTT
>FRDC01000589.1_pt1 | contig 38837 bp, 38 predicted proteins | sample 1106171 | NCBI WGS metagenome assembly FRDC01 (sample SAMEA3930566, study PRJEB13176) | freshwater metagenome | biome: Drinking water system; feature: drinking water; material: water | place: Singapore | collected 2014-12-20 | reverse complement strand
GCGGAGGAGTGTCATTTCTACTTAGCACCTACACGCTCGCAGTCCGATAACATAGATTATGTAAAATGAGCATTCGTGTACGGTGGCGATCCTGACCGCAATCCGCGGGAGTAGCGCTTACACCCCGAAGCTATTGCACATGAACGGCTCGGGGCGATACGTATAGTGATTGGGGACCAACGATCTGGCGGGGAGCTCCGCGCGCAATCTGGAGAGCCGGTGCGTCCTGATGCGCTCAGTGTGGATTTGCTCGCGCAACGACGCGATCGGCAACATCGGGTGGTGCTGGCGGTGGCTGGCATGTTTGGGCCGGCACGGCGTGGCCCGACCTGATCGTGGCAGGTTTGATGGCCGGGCTGAGTATATGGGGCCGGTTTCAGATCGTCGCCCAAGCCCGGGGCGAACTGCGCGAAGCGAGGGACACGTCCTCGCAACTTGCCGCTTCCGCGTTATATCTCACCCGGTAGCTGCTAGAGGCGTGCCCCGCGGCCGACAGCCATGCGCCGCGATCCCGGTTGCGGCCGTTGCGAAAATAGGCGGTGCAGGTCCGTCAGCAGTTCGGGCGTAAGGTGAAGCTCATCGATGACGCCAACCGCCTTTGGTCAAAGCGACCTCGTTAGAGCATCGATCTCATGAGCGTCGGTTCGAACAAGCCCCAAGAGACTGCTGCTGCGGTTAGCAAGGTGGCCAAAATCAGTATCAAGATCTTGGGGGTGCGCAGCCATTGTCGAGCACCGACTTTCCCGCACCCGCACGTTTGCCGACGTTGTCGGATTACGGAGATCCAGCTAATTCCCAGCATCAGAAGCGACAGTCCTGCCATTGGCCAGCGAAGCGTACCGAGCGGTGAGATTGCGCTACTGACGCCGCTGCTGAGCCCTATGCCCGCTAGTAACATAGGAAGGATGCAGCACGAGCAGGCGGCCAAGATGGCCCCCACGCTACTGAGCATGCTCAAGACAGTCGTTCTAACTCCGCCAGGCTGAGATTTCGGCCTGGGCAAGACTCTGCCCACCAACTCTTGCGCAATTGTCACCATCACTGACCCCACCGGCGTATTTCTTGTCGAGGAAAAAGCCCGTCTCTCTGATCCTCCTGCACGAAGCCAAGTGGCAGCCTCGTCGTCATAGCAGACTTTCACTACCCGTCGTGCGGTGCACCGGCAACCCTAGGTTGGAGAAGATGTAATGGGCAGGCTGTTCGTGCACCTTCGACCAACCCTCACCGTAGCCCCGCGCTCTGATCCTCTTCCTCGCTGTTGCCCGCCGCGATCGGGTTACGGCAACAATCCAAACGCTCGCAGCATCGTCGCCGGCGAGCTCGTTAGGTACCAACCGGGGCCGCACCACTCGCGTTACAACATTGCCCTGCTTACTGCCGGTTCCCCGGCTCGAGACCGCGTTCGTTTGCTGCCTTACTCCTTCGATCTCGCTAAGAGGAGCTTGCAATGCCCACGTCGGCGTGTCGCCTAGATCAGTCGTTGGCAGCAGATGTTGGAGCTGACAGACCCCCCCTACAACCACCGGACCATCATCATCGGATGTAAGCGTCCCAGCTACCGTAGTGCTCTGGACTTCGTCGCCCAACGGGAAAAGCTAAGACGGCCAGAACGATTGCGAGCGTTGAGCCGACTACTATGTTCGCGGTGGCCATTTCGTACCAGATCGGCGCCGCCAACAATGCGGCTGCCAACGGGAGGATCAGCAAGCGCAATAGCCGAGCGACCTCCGCCATTGCGATGACCGCAACTGTTATTGTGAGCGCACCAATGACATGATGGTAATTTGCCATCCCGCCGCTGGTGCCGAGCAGGAGCCGCGTCAGCATCAATAAAGCGCCGATGCCGATGCAAGCGAGCAGCGTCCGCGGCGCGGTAAGGCCTCGCGCTGCATCAGTAACGAGCAACTTCGGATCGGCAAGCGTGTCCACTTGGTATTCGGAGCCACCATCGATGGCATCTCCCTTGAAAAAGGTGCGAATGAACGGCTTCCCGCGTCGACGCGCCCAGATCAGAAACTGGACCATGGCAACGACCTCGTCGAGCATGAATGGGATCATGATCAGCATGGCAAGTGCGGCGAGCAGCGCCAACGTGCTCCAGGTGCCGAGCAGGACCGGCTGGATGACGATGAAATAGATGCTGGTCACACCGAGCGGCACGACCAGGATCGCGAGAAAGCTCACCATCCACGGCATCGTCCGCCACCGGTCGCGCGTACCCATAACCGCCATCAGTATCTCGAGCAGGTAGCTCACCGCGCCAAGCCCAGCGTCGGGGATCGGCCAGGCCTTTGACACGTACGAGGTGATGATCTCCTCGGTTCCATTCCTTGGATCCGCCGCCGATCCCGAAAAGAACGGCTCCCAGACGTAATCGATGTGCCCGAACTGATAAGCCGTCAGATGCCTCGAGATGAGCAGACCAAGCAGGCCCATGACCGCGATGGGCAACCTTTGTGCTGCCGTTGAAGGGCAATAGGTCCAGCCAGGCGGAATGACCTTCCGGTCCATCATCCCGTCCATGCTCATCCCCGGCATCATCGGCACCAGGATCGAGAAGGCGATCACGAACGTGCCCACGATCATGTCGTTCAGATAGACCGCGGAGCTTGGCGCCCAAAACACCAGCGGGGCGAAGAACAGCCACAGCCCGGCAAATGTGCTTGCCCATTGCCCGAACCAGGCCGTCCTTTTTGAAAGCGACAGAGCGCCGAACAGCGCAATCAGCAGGCCAGCGACACCGTCACTGATCGCAAGCGCGGCGCTGCGCCAATCGATCGGAGGAAGGCCTCTATCCGCAGTAACTGCCTGCACCGCGTGAGGTACCGAACTGGCGTCGGCGATGCCGAAGACAAAGGGACTGGTTGCAAGCCACAACCCAAGGCCGATTGTCGCATAGTGAGCCCAATTCGCCCGTTGTTCGTCCCGGTCCATGAGCGCCATCAGATCGCATCCCGCGAGTGGATCGGCGCTGCCAGGGTCGCGCTGACGATTCGGGGTCCCTTGATGGCGGTGCTCACCGTCGGCCGCAACCGCGTCCGTAACGGCGGGATTTTCGTCGGCTGCGCCTCCGGGAGGGGCAGCCCAAGCAACGATCGCTGGATTGAGCTTATTCGTCTTGTACCAGCCGACGGGATCGTCCTTGAGTTTGTCCACGATCGTGGGGAGCGTCTCCCGAAGGGATCGGCGGGGCGCCCAGTCGAGCAGCGTCCGCGCGCGGTCGATATCGACGATGTAGTGCGCGTCGGCCTCGTCGACCATCCATGGTTTCACGAAGCTCGCATCGCCGAGCACCTCCTCCTGGAGCCAAACGCCGAGCTTCGCGACCGGCTTTGGAATCTGGAGAGTTGTCCAGTCCTTTTGATGAAGCCTTTGGTGCACGATATCCTGGATCTCGTCATAGCCGACCGCGTCCGGTTCGCCGACGAGCAGTGCGAGTTCGGGCGGGAGTTCGCGGCGCTTGGCAACCAGCTTGGAGAGCGCCTCGGTCAGGTCATCGAGGTGAATAGAGGACTGGGCGGCGCAGAGCATCCCCGGGTATAGGTGCGCCTTAATACGGTGCTCGTAGATCCCGGCGATCTGCTCGGCGAGAAAGGCCGAGTGTCCCATGTCATCGTAGACGCCTGCGATGCGGAGGAACACGACCGGCATTCCACCGTGGATTTCCCGCAACAGCGCCTCGGTGCGAATCTTCGACTCCGGATAGGCCCACGAGGGGCCGATCGGCGAATCTTCGTTGATCCGCTCATCGGGCATCGGTGTAGGGCGATGGACGAGCATCGTACTCGCAAAAACGAACTGCTCGACTTTGAACTCGCGGAGTGCCTCCACCAAGCGGCGTGTACCTTGGACCGTGATTTCCTCGTAAAGCGGATTGGGCTTTCCGGTGATGTCGTAATAGGCCGCGAGATGGATTACTGTGGCGATGCGATCGCCGAAGCGCTCTCGCACGGCAATTAAAGCCGCCCGAACAGAGTCATCGCTGCTGAGATCAACGTCGATTGCGTGCGCCGGCGCGGGAGGGTCTGGAGGCCCTGCCCGATCAAGACCGATCAACGTATAATCGCTCGCCAACTTGCGAATGACTGCTCCACCGATGAACCCGCTGGCGCCTGTGATCAATACGACATTCTCTTTGGCCATCATCTGTCCTCAGACTGGAGCTTCCCTCCCCGCTTCGAAACGACCTTCATCCGGTGTTCGAGCGACTGTATCCGGTGAAGCTTACAACCGTCGCTCGAGGCATGGTCGCGGCCGATAACAAGCAGATTCCATCGCCGATTAGCATCGTACTCACCTGGTTCTTGGTCATCCAACTAGTCCGTTCCTTGATGTAACGTGGTCGCCCGGGATCAAGCTGTTGCTGGTTTGCCGGCGGAAGCCACTTCGGGTGTTCCCGGATCCGCAGCTTCATGCTGGAATCGCTTGACTCCCAGCAGCACGTAGATGGCCGGAAGCACGAAGAGCGATAGGATCGGCGCGGTGATCATCCCGCCCACCATCGGTGCCGCCAGCCGCTGCATGATCTCCGAACCCGTCCCCGTGCCGACGAGCAACGGAAACAAGCCCGCAAGAATGACGGCGACGGTCATGGCCTTGGGGCGTACGCGCAGAACTGCGCCCTCCAAGAGAGCATCCTCGAGGTCTTCCTTGGTAGAGAAGTTCCCGGCCTTGATCCTGTCCTCGATGGCTTTGTCGAGGTAGACAAGCATGATCACGCCGAACTCGGCCGCGAGCCCGGCAAGAGCGATAAAGCCGACCGCCGTCGCCACCGACATCGCATGTCCAAGAAGGTAGATCAGCCATACCCCGCCAACCAGCGCGAACGGTAGGGCCAGAAGGACGATCAGCGGTTCACGAGCGCGGCGGAACGCGAGGTACAGGAGCAGGAAAATCAGTCCGATCGTCACCGGCACAATGATTTTAAGTCGTTTCGATGCGCGCTCAGCGTATTCGAATTGGCCGGACCAAGCGATCGAATAGCCCGGCGGCATCGTGACCTCGCGCGCGACCTTCGTACGGGCTTCGTTGACAAAGCCAACAATATCTCGGTCACGGACGTCGATATAGACCCAAGCCGAGGGCCGCGCGTTCTCGCTTTTCACCATCACTGGCCCATCGGCGATCTCAACACTGGCAACCGCTCCAAGTGGGACAATGCCGCCGGTTGGCGCGATGATCGGCAAATTTCGCAAGGCCTGGACGCTCCCGCGCATCTCTCGTGGGAACCGCACATTGATTGGGAATCGAGCCAGCCCTTCGATTTTTTCATCTACCGACATGCCGCCAACGGCACTGGCAGCCGTGTTCTGAACAGCCTCGATCGACAATCCATAACGAGCGGCGGCCAGGCGATCCACTTTGATGTCGACGTACCGGCCACCCAGGATGCGATCGGAAATCGCCGAGGTCGTTCCCGGAACGGTTTTAACGACCTGCGCAATCTTGGCCCCCAGCCGATCCAGGGTCGCGAGGTCCGCGCCCGTCACCTTGACACCTACGGGACTTTTGATGCCGGTGGCGAGCATATCGATCCTGTTGCGGATCGGCGGTACAAAAACATTGGCGAGACCCGGGACCTTAACACGGGCGTCGAGTTCCGCGATGAGCTTCTGCATTGTCATTCCATCGCGCCACTCGTTCTGCGGCTTGAGCTGAATGACCGTCTCGAACATTTCGATGGGAGCCGGGTCGGTCGCCGTCTCCGCGCGCCCAGCTTTGCCGAACACCGTTTTCACCTCCGGCACGGTCTTGATCAAACGATTGGTGATCTGCAGCAATTCCGACGCCTTGGAGGCCGAAAGACCCGGCAGCGCCGTTGGCATGTACAGCAGGTCACCCTCGGCCAATGCAGGCATGAATTCGCCACCGAGCCTGGTGATGGGCCATGCTGTCAGCAAGAGCACGCCGATGGCGAGACCCACGACCAGCTTAGGCCAACGCATGACCCAATGGAGCGCTGGCCGGTAGGCAGCGATCAGGAAGTGGTTCACCGGATTCTTGTCCTCCGGCCGAATCTTTCCTTTGATGAACATGATCATCAGAACGGGGATCAGCGTAATCGAGAGCCCTGCCGCGGCCGCCATCGAGTATGTCTTTGTCAAAGCAAGCGGCTTGAACAGCTTGCCTTCCTGAGCTTCGAGCGAGAAGACGGGCAAGAAGGACAATGTGATGATCAGCAGCGAGAAGAAGAGCGCGGGCCCGACCTCGACAGCCGCCTCGACCAAGGTCTGTTTGCGCAGTGACTCGGTCATTCCCCCATGCTCGTGCTCAGCATGTTCGAGCTTTTTGTGCGCATTCTCGATCATCACCACAGCCGCGTCGACCATGGCGCCCACCGCCAGCGCGATACCGCCTAGGGACAGAATGTTGGCGTTCACTCCCTGGTAGTACATGACGGTGAAGGCCGCCAAGACGCCGATCGGGAGGGTGATAATCGCAACCAGCGCCGAGCGAAAATGCAGCAAGAAGATCACGCAGACGAGCGCGACGACGACAAACTCTTCGAGCAGCTTGTGCGTGAGGTTTTCGACCGCGCGGTCGATCAACGACGAGCGATCGTAAACGGTGACGACTTCCACGCCCTTGGGCAGAGCAGGTTTCAATTCCTCAAGTTTGGCTTTCACCCCTTCGATCACCGCGCGCGTGTCGGCCCCGGCCCGGACGACGATGACGCCGCCGGCGACCTCGCCCTGGCCATTGAGCTCCGCGATGCCGCGCCGGAAATCGGGCACGATCTGGACGCGTGCTACATCTCCGATAGTGACCGGGGTGCCGGTTTCGCTTACCTTGAGCGGGATGTTGCGGAAGTCGTCGAGAGTTTGCAAATAGCCTCCGACACGGATCATGTATTCCGCTTCCGCCTGTTCGATTACTGAACCGCCTGTCTCGCGGTTAGCGGTCTTCAGAGCGCTCATGACGTCGTTGACGGACACGCGGTAGAGCTGCAACTTCGCCGGGTCGACTTGCACTTGAAACGCCCGAACCATGCCGCCGACGCTGGCGACCTCTGCGACGCCCGGTACTTCCTTCAGTTGATATTTCAGGAACCAGTCCTGCAAGGCCCGCAGTTGCCCAAGGTCGCTATGGCCGGTGCGATCAACAAGGGCATATTGAAAGGCCCACCCGACGCCGGTGGCGTCCGGACCGAGCGCCGGCGTGACGCCGGCCGGCAGGCGGCCGGCGGCTTGATTGAGATATTCGAGGACCCTGGAGCGCGCCCAATATAGATCGGTCCCGTCTTCGAAGATGATGGTGACGAAGGAGTCGCCGAAGAGCGAGAACGCGCGGACCGCCTTCACCTTTGGCGCGGACAACATCGTCGTCGCGATCGGATAGGTGACCTGCGCCTCGACGATCTGAGGCGCCTGACCCGCATATGGAGTGCGAATGATGACCTGGACGTCGGAGAGATCCGGAATCGCGTCCAAGGGCGTTTGTTTGACGGCATAGACTCCAGCAGCGGTGAGGAACACCGCCATCAGGAGGACGATCAGCCTGTTCGCCGCCGACCAGCGTATGATGCGCTCGATCATCGCGCTGCCTCGGGGGTGATCCGTTCGATGACCGGCGTCTCACCCTGTGGTGGCTTGGGAAAAGCAAACACGACCCGCTCCCCAGTCCTTCTGCCGCGCAGTAGCGAGGGACTCTTCACGGGGAAGACCATCGTCATCGCCGGCCAGCCGATGGCGGCTATCGCATCGTGCGACAGACCGATCTTGCCACCCTGTGCATCGATCGACTTCACCACGCCGCGGGCTTCGATCAACTTGGCCTGCGTTTGCTGGGGCGCGGTCGCCGGTTGGCCGCGCGACAACCGCTCGATCAGGCCAGCGAGCGATGCTTCTGAGTCGATAAGGAACTGGCCCGACACGACCACTACGTCGTTGGCTTTCAAGCCGCGTAGAATTTCGGCCTGGTCGCCAGCCGTGCGGCCCACCTCTACCTCCACTGGAATAAACCCGCCGTCGCGCTGAACGATAACGACGTTGCGCTTCCCGGTGGCGATCACGGCATCTGCCGGTACGACGAGGCCGCCGGTCGCCGTTCCGCCGATGTTGAGGTTGGCGAACATGCCAATCTTCAGGCGCGCTCCCGGGTTGGAGAGTGTTACACGAATGCGAGCGGTTCGCGACTCGGCCTCAAGCGTCGGGAAGATATAATCGACCCTGCCCTGCCGCGTCTCGCCCGGATAGGCGGGGAAGGTGATCTGGACAGATTGACCCACCCGGATCTGGCCGAGCGATACCTCGGGGACTTCGGCGACCACCCAAACCTCTGAAAGATTGGCTAAGGTAAGGATTGACTGGCCAGGCTCGACGCGAGCGCCAGGACGCGCTCCGATCGCGGTCACCACCCCTGAGCGCGGCGCGAAAATCGCGTAGGTCTTTTGCGGTGGCCCACCTCTGTCGAGGTTCCGAATGGCTGCGTCGGGAAGACCAAGAAGTTGCAGCCGGCGGCGGGCGGCACGCCGCAGGTCTGGCGTGATCGTGGAACGGTTGATCTTCATCAGCGCAACATATTCGTGCTGCGCACCCAGAAGCTCGGGTGAATAGACGCTGGCGACGCGGCTTCCTGCCCCGACCGCTTCGCCCACGGCTCGAACGCTGAGTTGTTCGACGAACCCGGGCGTCAGCGTCTGGATCTCGGAAATGCGTCGCTCGTCGGTCTCGACGCGACCGACGACCGTGACGGCCGATGCCAAGTTGGCGAAGGCCACCCGCGCGGTACGAACGCCCAAATTCTGCTGCACCGCCGACGACACCCGAACGCTGTCGCCTCCGGCGTCGTCAACATATTTGGGCTTCAAGTCCATGTTCATCGACGATTTACCGGGCGCCTTGTATCGCTCCGCCGGCACCATCGGATCGAACCAGTACGCGACCGTCTTGCCAGAGCCGTCCTGGACGACACCGTTCACTGCACCGCCGTTTGTACCTGCGGTTGCCGCGCCGCCGCCATGCGAAAGAACGACGTAGCCAGTCCCCGCCGCGAGCAGCGCTAAGGCTGCGCCCCCCGCCGCCAACTTCTTGCTCTTCGGGGTCATCGGGAAAGATCCTGTGTCAAGTAGGTGAGTTCGGCCGCGGCCCGCGCGCGCTTGCCTTGTTCTTCGATCGACTGAATGGTCGTTTCGACGTAGCGTCGCACCACTGTCAGGGGCAGCTCAAGCGTCCCCTGGCCTGCACCATAGCGAGCTTCGGCCGCCTGAAAGGATGCTTCCAACGACGGGATCGCTTCGGCACGAAGGATGGCAAGCTGGGCTTCGGCACTCCGATAGTCGGCAAGGGATGCGCTAAGCGCTCCGCCCAGTTCGCGCCTAGCATCTTCGGCGCGAAGTCGCGCCGCGTCGGCACGCGAAGCGGCTTCGGCAATCTTTCGATCTTGCAGCCGCCCCCGATTGATCTGGAGGGGAATGCTCACCCGGGCGGTAACGAGATCGCCGTAATTGGGCCGGAAGCCATAATCCAAGGACCAGGTCAGATTTGGTCTGCGTTCGCGGCGCGCCACATCGATCTGCCGGTCGGCCGCCTGTTCTTGTGCTTCGGCCACCCTAATTCTTGGATGCCCGCCGATGTCGATCGGGTGATCCAGCGCGGCCGGCGGGGCGAGCGCGGGGATGACGTCGGGCAGCGGGCGCTGGGCGGCCACGCCGATCCAGCGTGCGAGTTCGGCTCGAGCCCGCGATTCCTGCCCCCGAGCGTCGGCCTGCTGGGCTGACGCCAGCGAAATCTCTGCCTGCATCTGCAGCGCCAGGGCAGGGCTCGAGGCACCCGTGGGTATCCCTGCCTCCATCACGCGATGACCGACACGCAGGTCGGAAATCAGCCGATCCAGCAGCCGCTGCTTGGCTCGAGCCTCCACGGCGTTAATCCACGCGAGCATGACCTCGCGCTGGATTTGGCGTTCCTGCGCGGTTCCTTGCACGCGGCTCACGACCGCTTCGGCGCGCAGCCGGGCCGCTTCGGCTTCCCGCCGAGACCGCCTCACCTGCTCACGCATGATGCCGATCGTGTACATGGTGAAATTGTCTCTGGTAGGGCTAAAAGCGGTGTTGCCGGTCACCGGAAAATCCTGAATGCCTCCCGTCAGTGTGGGGTCAGGCAGCGTCCGCGCCGCGACGGCAGCCTCTTCCGACGCCCGCGCGTCACTTTCGAATGCGCCCAGTGCGGGCTGGTTGTTGGCGGACAGTTTGACCGCTTCGATTAGTCCAAGCGTGGGCTCGACCGGACCAAGCACGGCTTGCGGAGGTTCCGCGTGGGGGGATCTGGACGGGGCGATCGACTGCGCGTGCGTAGGCACCGCGAGAGAGACAGTTATGGTCGAACCGAGCACTGCGTATCGTATATTTTTCCGGAGCGCGCCCGCGACCAGCCGAACTGAGTGCGGTAACAAACCTCGCGTGACGGGCAGCGGTCGGTGCATCATGGCCTCCAGACGGACGAGCGGATGCGACCGCGTGAGCGCGACCGCCATATGCTCGTTCATTGCTTATGAATCGAGGTCAGCACAATGCCGCTCGCCGACTTTTGAAATTCGAATGACACGCGGTCGTTCTCGCTGATACCATGCAGCATCGCCGCATCGGGGGCGGTAAAGGTCATCTCCATTGCCGGCCAACCAATCGATTTGATGGCTTCGTGTGTGATGGTAACGTCGTTGCCTGAGATACGGCGCACCGTTCCAGTGGCGGAATGTCTCATCGCGGCATCTGCAGCGCCAGCAGCCGACTCAGCGCCACTGTCCGAAGCGCCATTCCTAGTTGTTTGCTTCGCTCCACAGGCGGCGAGTGTTGCCAGCGTAGCGAGCAAACCCGCCTTGATCATAGTATTCATGGTTGTACTTTCTTCGAAGTCTGCATGTCACGGCCTCGATCCCAGCAGCGGCTGGATCTCGGAATCGCGTGCATTGGCACCCAGTCGCCCGGAAAAGAATCGCAGGGCGAACACTCGATCAGACGAAGAAAGTTCGCGGCGGAGGATGATCTGTCGCAAGTTCGAACGACGGCAACCGGCCGACGTCCGGAAGACGCTCAAGGGTCACAATAGCCGAAGGCCGCGCCGTGTCAGCGTCATCGTCGGGCAGTATGGCAGCGGGCGCGAATGTTCCACAAGCGAGTTTGCAGCGGCCCATCTCCTCGTGCGCCTCCAGAGCGACCTTTTCAGCGTCTGGCGTGGTGCAAACGGCGGACGCTTTAGCAGCCGCTGGTAGGGCGCGGGCCGCAACGGGACTGCCGATCATGCTCAGCGCTAAAAGGAGGCCCACGATCAGCTTCACGAGGCCTCCGACATGCACAGATAGGTCGGCGATGAAGCGCGCGTTTTCCCAGGCCGCATCGGCATTGGCCGAGCTTGCCTGAAAACGCTCAATCACCTCATTCCCGCTAATTGCTCGCTTCCTCTTCCTGCTAGCCGTACCGAACTGCCGGCACATCCGCTAATCGCGACGCCATCTGCCGCTTCCCACGATGGTAAGGTCAAGCGCTTTTTCGTTGCCGATGAGCGCCCGTCTTGGCCTCACACGCAGTCGACATGACAACCTTGTCCATTTACTCAAGGCTCTGCGCGCGCCCGCAACGCTCAAAATTGTTTTCGCGCCATAGCCTCAGGGCCGAACCCGCTCATGCTACCTTGTGACCTCAGAAGCCTCTGCCTTTCGCGCGCGGCTCACCCGTTCGAGGTAGCGTTCCGCCATCGCATAATGCGCCGCGACGGCGCACGGATCGATGGCACGTTGTGCTAGATCGAGTTCCTGTTCGGCGCGTGTCTGAAAGTAATCCGCGTCCGTCGACTCGCGGCTCTCTGCTCTCCCAAGCGATGGGGCCGCCGTACCAAGACTGTGATTGATGTTCCGGATTGGCGGATCGGCCGCAGCCGATTCGCCTAGAGCGAGCTTTCCGATGTCCATGGCCGTCTCCTGCAGAAGCGACCAATACGCCGCCCAGCTATAACGCAACATCCCACTTCCCATCGTGGTAAGGTCAAGCTCGGCTGCAAAGCGGGAATTCTTTCCAGCGCACCTTGGTCCGGCGAGGCTGGTCAGCGCTGGCCCGCCTCGAAAATTGCTCCCTGCGAGACACCCGAGCAGAGCGCTTGACCTTACCATCGTGGCAAGCGGTACGAGGTCTCCAGTTTTAGAGAATTCTCAAATCTGGACCTTCGCCTTGACCGCTGAACGAGCTACCTTTCGGGAGAGATTTGCGAGCCAATCGCGCGCTGGCGCGCCGCGACGACCTGCTTTTCACCACTTCATCCCGGCCCCTTTCGGCTGTGGGCATGCGTGGCATCGCTTAGCACCTGCAACGCTTCGCGCAGTTCCACGCCGTCCGCGTTTCACCGGTGAGCGGTACTGTGTTCGTGAGCATGGTCGTGAGCGAGGACCACGCCCCGAGTTTTTGCGAAAGCGTCCAACTCAGGCGCCGATCTGGCGGGTTGCGTATCAGCTTCGCTATCCGCAGGTCAATTCTTCCCCCCTTCCTTCTCCTATAGCTGGGAAACCTCTACAGCTCATAGAGACGTGTCGTGCTTGAAGTTACGGCAAGTCGCGATCTCCTCACCGGAAAGGCGTTCGTATGGGACATAATCACGGATTTCCGTAACTATCGCTCCTGGCACCCGTTTGCCACGATCTCCGGCAATGCACTAAAAGGCGAAAAGATCGAGTATTCCTTGAATGTCGTGGCTGAGAGATTCGGGGATCACGACATTGCGGCGCGTGTCACGTCCGCCGAGCCTTTGAACCAGATATGCTGGAGCTATGGGCTCTTCAGGATCTTCTCTGTCGAGGAGTGGTTCTCCACAACCACCGTTCCAGGCGGTACTCGCGTCGTGCATGGCATGCGCTTCAAGGGCCCATTGGCATCATTGTTCAGAAAACGTCTAATCCGCCAAGTCAGCCCCATGCTTGAAGCTTCCGTCGAGGCCCTCGTGCGTCATGCCACGGCGCCGGGGACTGCGGGCAAGCTCAGGAGATCCTCGTCAAACCGGCTCGGGAGGAAGCGGCGGCGCTCGAAAACGAGCGGCTCCTAGAAGCTTTGGTGAAAGCCCGGACGGCGGGATAGTCCGAAGTGAGCCGATGATGGTGGGAGATTTCATAGGAACTGGTGACGGCAGCAGCCGAACACGGCTTTCACGGCAGAGGGGGGTAAGGCAAGATGGACACTTCCGCACTGCTTGACGAGGCGGGCCGCATGCTGATCGCGCTCGGTCTGATTTGTCTCACCTTGCTCGTGCCGATGACGATCGTTGGACTGGTTGTGAGTATATTACAGGCAGCAACATCGATTAGCGAGCAAACTCTCAGTTTCGTTCCGAAGCTTATCGCTTTGGGCCTTTGCTTTCTCATATTCGGAGGTGCGATCATAGGTATCCTGATGGGGTTCACGACCGAGATCTTCGCCTTGATATCGAGCATCGGCCGGTGATTACCAGGCATGGCGCGTTGCTGTTCCGCGCGGATGATACCGCTTAGCCTAAGGAGGTTTGAGACGACTACTCGTCAGTCAGTCCACAACGATCGCTTTGCCGGTACGGTGTTTTTGTACGACCTCGCCTCCATTTGGGTCGGGTCGCCACCAGTCGACAATCGGACCTACCTTGGCCAACCCGGCGCGCAATCTACCGCTGGGCCGCACTGGAGCGAAAGCCGGACGGCTGTGCTCGCGGACGACACCATCGGAGATCTCGCGCATTCCATGATGATCGCAAACATAGAGAATCCTCTCGCCCGACCGTATGCGACACCAGGCGCAGTTCGGAAACTGCTGCTTGCGAGCGCCGCCGCTGGCGTGTTCGCGGTGGTTGGCATGTTGGCGTCCGACTATGTGCGACGGATACCGTCTTCGATTGCTGGCGGTCATTCTCGTCATGCGGACCCTGTTGCGGGCAGCCTGCCTCGCGCAGCCGGACCGGTCGGCTTTCGCCCGGTAACGCCGCTGGAGGCACAGCGGATCAACGCGGCCATACCCGTAGCCGCGGTCATTCCTGCTGCGACTCCGTTCGGTTTCAAAGGCGGAGATGCCGTCAGCCTGGAGCGAGCTGTTGGTTGCCTGACGTCGGCAATCTATTACGAGGCTGCCCGCGAGTCACCGGACGGGCAGCGCGCTGTCGCGCAGGTGGTATTGAATCGTGTGCGTCACCCGGGCTATCCCAACAGCGTCTGCGGTGTGGTCTTCGAGGGGCAGGAGCGGCTAACCGGCTGCCAGTTCAGCTTCACCTGTGATGGCGCCCGCGCGCGGATGCCGGTTGCATTCTATTGGAGACGTTCGCGCCGAATTGCCGAGGCAGCCCTGAGCGGCAGCGTCTATGGTCCTGTCGGATGGGCGACCCACTATCACGCGAATCACGTCGTCCCCTATTGGAGCAGCAGTCTCACCAAGGTTGCGGCTATTGGGAGCCATATCTTCTATCGGTGGAAAGGGGGCTGGGGCGAGCCAACAGCGTTCCGCAATACATATGCGGGCATTGAGCCCGATCCGAACTCGCTGTGGGCGAAAGCAAAGGTCGGCGGGACGACGATGGGAGCGCTCGAGTGGCGCACAGCCGATGCGACCGAGCCAATGCGGCCCGATGCGCAGCGGCCGCAAGTCGATGGTCCAATCTCGCGATTTGTCCTCGCATCACGTGGACCAGGCGCACCCGTTACCTTCCGTCACACTCCGAGCGGTGATGTTCTCCCAGGGCGGCTACGATGGTCACTGAACGGCGCGGATGGAGATGGCACGGCCGCTGCTGGCGGTGCACCAGCGACAGGGTTCTCATCCATCGCGAAGGATAGGGTCGTTGCGGCTGAGAATGTCGACCCGCCTCATTCAACCGATGGGCGCCCTTAACCCAGTCTGGAAATGATCAAACGCTGCACGCCGCGGGCAGTGTCGCGCCTGCGTCCTTTCATCAGGCACGCGCGAATGCAAGTCCGGTCCCGCGAGCAAAGCGAGGCGGATGAAGGCAGAAAACGCCGCATAGAGCCGCTGCCGAGACTATAGCTGAAGCGGTTGTTCCCTCTTTGCGCGCCCTGGCGATGATGCTGAGCAGGTTGCTCGAGACCGAGACTATGTCGACCGCCAATCCGAAGGCACTGCGTGTGATCAGGTTGTGGGCAATCCAAAGCGGGGCAGCCGCCAGGAAACCCATCTTCATTCTGGACGTGGACGTCTGTAACCGCGCGGTCGTGCCAAGAACCGCCCCAACAATCGCCAACAGCGATATCACGCCCTGCCATGTAAAGACCGCGAATAAGATTTGGAAGACCGCTCCCACCGCGCAGACTTTCTGAGCGGTCGGCTTGCTGGGGAGGGCTGCAATAGCGAGCAGTTGCAAGGCGGAAACCCCGCAGCAGGCCGAGGCAGTGTGCGCTCCGCCGAGGGCATAGTAAACAGCGAACGCAGATGCACCCACGAACTGAATGCAAAGCACGCCTTTTAAATGTCGGACGCGAGGCCAGAGCAGGACAGTCGCAAGTCCGAGGGACCCAAAACCGATCTGAACAGCCGTAATTCCTTCAACTGACGCGAGGCCCATCGATCTTCCTGCAAAACCGCCCCGGTTAGTAGTCGGACTTGGTTAACGAACTTTTTCCGCATACAGGACACACGCCTCAGACGTCCGAAATGGCGGTCGGCGTGGTTGACGGAACTTCACGGCGATTTCTGAAACGACGCGTCCAGCACGGAGTGCCTCCCGGAAGGCGGGTCGCTTTCAATGCTTGCTGACAAGGCTCACAGGGCCGGCCATTCCTTACGGCTTCGACGCGCTCGATCTCCTCTCGCGCCGCATTCTCCAATTACCGGTGGGTCACGCGCCCGGCGCGCATTCGCTCAAACAGATCCGCATCGCTATGGCAGAGGCCGCCATTGCCGCTACGAGCCAATCCATACGCCGAACGGAATGGATTCCTGAACCGAGGCAGCGCTGGGTGACTCCAGGACGTGACAAGAATGCCGGCGGGCAAAGTTTGTCCGAGCGGCGCGAACCCTCCTTGACCTTCCCACGGTAGAAACGTGCAAAGTCGCGCGACTCGAGGCACGCGAGCGAGAGGCGGTCGATCAATCACGAACTCGCCGTGGCCGGCATCAGAAAGTGATTCGGCGAATCTACATGCCAGGTTTGGTACCCTCACATTGAACAACGAAGCATCCCGATAGAAGGACAGCTAAGTTCATGGAGCGGCACCACGTCGTGGGTTGGCGGCCTCACCCCCCTGAGCCCCTCCCACGACGGAACCCGGCAAACCGCACGATAGGCGAAACTACATGCGCTAGCCACATCCAAGGCGGTTTCCCCACATCATCGCGGGGATCCGAACCGCCAACCTCCAAGGAACGGAGTCATAGGGAGCGGACAGGCGAAGGTCACGGCAACGCCGGTGTCGAATCTCGCGGCTTGGTTCGCTTGCTGACTGCAGGCAGATTGGACCTTCGTCGTCCATCGCAATCGCAACGGCGGCATTCGCCAACGAAAACAGGCGTGATGACGCCATTGTGGCCGAAGATGGCCTTGATTTGCTGGTTAAACGCGGTCTGCCACCCGTTGATCGCGCGTGCGCTCGGAACCGTTTCGCACCCTGACGGGCTTGCTTAAGAGCGATTTTCCTCGTGAGAGAAATTCGGACAGAAAAACCATGAGCTTTCGATTGATCTGTGCAAGCTTCGCGCTTCTCACGGCCCTGCACGAGCAGTCGGCAATGGCTCAGGAGGGGACGGGGACGGACGTTTCAGGCAGTGCCGAGATCGCGACCGACTACCGTTTTCGCGGTTATTCCCGCAGCGAGGGAGAACCCGTTGGACAGGGCGTTCTGGATGTCACCCTTCCGGCGGGCGTGCGGACAAGCGTCTTTGCGGGGGGAACCGGAGTTCTGACGAAGAGCAACCCGGCGTTTGGCTCCGTGCAAACGCAGGTTTATGCCGGTTTCGAACACGAAGTCGGCGCTTTCCATCTGACCCTCGGCGGTCGCGGCTATCTGTTCCCGAACGTCCGGGGGAGAGATTACTACGAGGCTTTCGGGGCCGGCCAGACGCAGTTAGGACCGCTCTCCGCCAAACTTGGTGTCGCATTTGCACCTGACCAACGAAACTATGGTGGAAAAAGTGGCATCTATGTATATTCGGACCTCGACACAGGAATTCCCGGAACGCCGCTTTCGCTCGCTTCCCATGTCGGCTGGGAAGACAATGCGTTTTTCCGCGATAAGCTGGATTGGAGCCTGGGCGTCACTTATGTCAAAAGCCCATTCAGCTTGGCCTTAGACTATATTGATACCAACCGGGCCGCGCGATTTCTATACGGCAACAAGGTCAAGGACGGCGCGGGTGCGACGCTTGTTCTCCGTCTCGGCGCCGCGTTCTGAGTCGGCCCTCGCCTCAGGAGTGATTCTTGCTTAAAACATCATGATGGCGTCGATCGTAGCAGTCAGTTGATGTCCGCGAGTTCCCGCCCCGAAAGGTGTCGTGTCATTGAGTGACCAGTCATAACGGATCTCCGGCCGCACAAGCAGCGTGCCAGGGAGATTGTGCATCGGGGGCTTGAGGTTGAGGCCGAGGGTTACGGCGCCATAGGTCGTCTTGCCGCCCCCGTAGACGTTCGGCGCAGGCTTTCCCTTTTCGACGTTGACGAAATCGCGGTTACCGGGGAACGCGGCGACGAAGAAGCCGTCATCATCCCGCCAGACCTCGCCGCGAATGCCGATCCCGAAATGGTCATTGAGCGCATAGGTGAGATACTGCGCGACCCCTCCCCCATCTGCATCGGAGCCGTCGTCGCGTATATAGTTGAGGTCGCTCGTTGCCGTCAGCTTGGCATTGATCTTCCAGATGATGGTAATGTCATTGAGATAACGAAGATCCTCGTTAGGCCGTATCCCCGGCGTACCTCGGGGGGTCTCGGGGCCGATGCTGGTGGTGGCGTAGATGGCAAGGCCTCCCCCGAGCAGGTTAAGACTCAAACCGCCATGGAATGACGGGGAGCCGTTATTATCCCCCCTCCACAACGTGGTATTCACACCAGAGGTAATGCCTGCATAGATGTCGAGCGACTTGCTTACATGGGTGGTCGTGAGCAAACCGGTGTGTTTGAACGGAATACCGAAGTTGAAAATATAGCTGTGCGAATAGAAGAAATCCGCGGGCGCGTAGATGACCTCTGCGCCTTCAAGCGTTACGAATTGGCCAGCCTTGATGTCGACTCCGCCCGCCGTCAAAATTGGCAAATGCGCGTTGACATAGGCCTCGACGACGTCGAGCTGGTTGCGACCAATGGTGACACCGTCGATCTCGCCGAGGAAATGAGTGTAACGGGCGTCGGAGCCGTACATCCCTTGAAGCCTGAACCCGATATCGACCGTTTTCGACGCGGCATTGATCGGTCGCTCGACTGCCAATATCACTTGGTTGAGTTGTGGCTTGCCCGCCTTGTCAGTAAACAAGTGGCCGAAGTTCAGGCTGTCGGGCGGATTCGCCGTATTGAGAGTTAAGCCCGCTTCAACATGGCCGGAGACTTTGATGGTACCGGACCAGCCTTCCGGAGCCGTCGGAGGTGCCTCATCCGCAGCTGCCTGGGCAAATGCCGGCAAACTGGCACTGGCTAAACCCAGAGCAGAAATTGCCTTTAAAATTAGATGCATAGAACCCCCTTCGTTAAGGTTATGGTTCCACCTGCGCTCCATTACACTCGCGCCTCTGTCTCCCCATGGGGCGGGCCGAGTTGTAGCGGAGGCGATCAGGATACATATCAATTGTGCACTGCACAAGTGCCTTTCGATCCCGATAACGGTTTTCGAGGTGCTGCGCCGTTCGGTCGCCCCCATATCGGGTGCACAAGCCGTGAAACGGCGCTCCGGCCACTTACCCGTTCGTCGACTTCAGCGGGCGCTCACCTTTTGAGACAGGGCGGAAAAGAATCTCTGGAATCCCTCTTGACCTTCCCACGATGGGAACCGCCATTTACGACCTGTGAGAAGGAAGAAGGAAGTCACACATGACGGCGCAGACCTCCACCGCCCTCGCTCGCGCTGCTGATCCTCAGGCATCCGAAACGATTGAGGGCTGCTGTGGAAAAGGCCAGACGAGCAACCGCGTGAAGTGGCTGATCGTCGCGGCAGTGGCGATGCTCGTAATCGCCCTGGTGACAGGCTCGGCGATGCTCGGATTCGCGGCGGTTGCGCCGCTTCTTTACGCGCTTCCCTGCCTCGCGATGTGCGGCATGTGCCTTTTCAAGCATGGCGGAACCGCAAACAGCTGACTCCAACTTACCCGTGCGATCGCCATGCCCGGTTGGACAAGCGATATGAACAAGGAACAGTGATGATGAAAAAGTTTGTGACTATCGCGGCGGGCGCCTTGGCCGTCGTGAGCTTTAGCACGGTCGCGGCCGCCCAGGCGGGGAACCCTTCGGGCGGAATGAGCGCCGCAGAGCACCAGCAGATGATGGCGGGCAGCACCACGTCTGATCAGGAGAAGACGACGTCTGACCCCGATATGCACCGACGGATGATGGCGATGATGGAACGGTGCGAAAAGATGATGGCGAAGAAGGACAAGAGCGCGTCCATTTCTGGCCAAGGGAGCACGAAGAAGACGTCGGCTGAGGGCAAGTGGGCCTGGCGCCCTAACCCGAGACAGGCTCCTGGGCCGCGAGCTCCGCTCCTTGCCCCGGTCCGGGTATGGATCCCCGCGGACAACGGCCAGAAGCAGTAAGCGCGAGCCGATCAGTTACCCCAACGGCGGGCGGCGCTCCACTCGCCTACATTTCAGGAGTCGAGACGTGAAGAGTTTCAGGATGATAACGATGGGCGCTATGGCTACGCTCAGCATCGGCAGCGCTGCGTTCGCGCAAAATGCCAATCATGGTCAGATGACCGCCGCGCAGCACAAGCAGATGATGGCGGGCCACGGCTCGGCTTCCGAGAAAGTCACTTCCGCGACCGGCGTGGTGAAGGCTAGCGATGCTGCGAAGGGCAGCATAACAATTGCTCATGACGCGGTCGCTGCCAAGAATTGGCCGGCCATGACGATGACGTTCAAGATCAGCAAGGGCGTACTCGGAAACGTTAAGGCGGGTCAGCGCGTGAAGTTCTGGTTTACGGGCGAGGACTCCTACACCGTGACGAAGATCACGCGGGGCTGAAGGCTGGGGCACGCCGGCGCAATCCGGCGTCTCTGATCTACGGAGGAGCCAAAAGGGGGCGCCGAGATCGTGGCTGCCGCACTGCGCTTGCCGCACTGCGCTTGCCGCACTGCGCTTAGCGTGAATGACGACGATCGCGCCGCTGGAGTCCGACCCTTGACCGTGCCATTCCGTCCGGAACGCAGCCAGGAACGACAAGCGTCCCGCCATAGCCGCGATTCTCGTCGCCCGTTAGGGGTGCGGGTTATCGCCGCTTCGCTGTCCGGCATGATGACGGCACCTGGCGCTGCTCGGCCGCGCTCCGGGCCTGTCGTTCGTGGCCTAGCTAGCGGCAGGGGCCGGGGTGGCGGTGCTGTACGCGATCGGGGCCAACTCCTCGCCTCGATCATGGGCGCGCCGAGTACAGTGTGGGCACTCGCAACGTGCTAGAGGTGCTCAACGCCCAACAGGAACTGTTGAACAGCCACGTTCAGTTGGTGACGGCGAAGCGTGACGCCTATGTGGCGGGCTTCGCCTTGCTAACGGCGATGGTCGGGCCGAAGCGCGCGACCTTGGCCTGTTCGGAGGCGAGCTGTTCCAACCGCGGCTAGGTACGAACAGGCCGTCATCCGACGTGCGGCCTCTGCCTAGCCAGCGATCTGCAGCCACAGAGGAGTGAACCCATGCGTTTCGAGGGAAAAGTGGCGCTTGTCACAGGAGGTACGAGCGGCATAGGGCTTTGCCACCGTTGAGCGGCTTGCTCGCGAGGGCGCGAAGGTCGTTGTGGTGAGTCGAAGGCGGGAGGCGACCGAAAAGGTCGCGGCAGAGATCCGTGCGGCAGGCGCGCCGGACGCCTTGGATGTCGCCTGCGATGTAGGAGTCGCAGCCGATGTCGAGGCTGCTGTCATGCGCACCCTGGAGGGCTTTGGCCGCCTCGATGTCGTGGTCAATACCGCCGGCATAATGCTATTCAAGCCGATCGAAGCCTTCACCGACGAAGACTGGCTTCAAGTGCTCGGCGTCGATCTCCTGGGCGCGATGCGGTTTATACGGCAGGCGCTTCTGCACATGGGGCAAGGCAGTGCGATCGTGAACGCCGCTAGTGTCCACGCTATGATGACTTCGCCCTTGGTCGCGCCCTATGCGGCTGCCAAGGCGGCGATCCTCTCACTCACCCGCTCGGCCTCTATCGAGGGTCGCGCCAAAGGCATTCGGGCCAACGCGGTCCTCCCAGGTGCGATCGACACGCCGATGCTGTGGGAAAACCCCAATGTGAAGTCCGAGGCCGAGAAGATCGACCCGGCCGACGTGGGCAAGCCAGAAGACGTGGCCGCCGCTATCGCCTTCCTGGCCTCTGACGACGCCAGGTTCATAACCGGAGAAGCGATGCGGGTGGATGGTGGCCGTCTGGATCGCCTGTGATAGAGCGGTCTATCTGATGATCAGTGACGTGGCGGCCGGGCAGGCGAAGCTTCGTCTCTGAGCGAAGAAGCTCTCAATGACCCGTCCGGCCACCGTGGATCCAGTTCGTCTTCCCTTATTTTATACAGGTTGACGGAGGTTCCGCAGACTGGACGCGATACCTGCCGTGCGCGAGATAACCGGTGTCCTGCAGGTGGGAACTCACCCTTAGATCGGGGACGTACGACGCGAGATGGCGCCATGGACGATCTAGGCCGCCGTAGGTGCTGAGATAGCGGCGCGTGCGGAACAGGACCCACAGGTTGAGCGGCGCCAGCCACCAGGAGGTGAACTTCGCGCCCACCACGGCCACCCGGGCACCGTCCCTTGCGGCTGCGAAGACAACCGCGAGCGCCGCGGGCGACTGCAGAACGTCGTGCGTACAGTGAAACAGGATGGCGTTTGCGGTGTGCGGAACGCTGGCGTCCTCGACCGCACTCTGGATCAGCGACACGTTATGCCATCCCGCAGCTTCGACCCGCCGACGTGCAATTGTCATCATTTCGGGGCTGTGTTCTATGGCGATCAGGTGGCCCGTCGGCCCGATCGCGTTCATGATCAGCCCAAAGCTAAGGCCAGTGCCGGACGCTACGTCGATCGCGACATCGCCCGGTTTTAAGGCAAGAAGCGCCACCGCTCGGTCCCGGATCGGCATGTCGGCCATGCTGCTCTCATCGTATCCGTCGGCCAGGCGGCGATAGCTCTCGACCGAGCGCAATGCATCAGGATATCGCATGCGCAGACCCATCATTTGCTTGCGGGTAAGGATCGGATGGTGCCAGCGCGGGACCCGCTGCACCGGGCACTCGCCCCGTCAAAATGAACTTGTTCCCAGGGGCCAACGGCCGGACTTTAACCTCGTGGAGGTAGCCGGCGAGCAGTCGCCACGGCCGCGCCAGCCCCCGGTAGGTGGTGATGTAGCCGCGCTCTCCCGCGAGAAACCAGAGGTTGCGGGGAGCAAGCCACCAAGGAAACAGCTTTGCGCCCAAAGCGACGACGCGCGCCCCGCGCTTCGCCTGCGAGAGCAGGTTTTCGAGCGCGGTGCGAGACTGGAGGACGTCGTGTGCGAAGCTGAAGAGCAGCGCGTCCGGCGCATGCGGCAAGCGCACGATCTGGGCCGGTGAGCAAATGAGTTGCACGTTCGGGAGAATTGCGCACCTTGCAAGGGCATGTGCCATCATCCCTTCGCTGGGTTCCACTCCGATGACCATTCCTTCGTCGGCGACCGCGCGCGATAGTGCCGGGAGGCAGAAGCCCGTGCCGCAGGCGATGTCCGCGACGGTTTCGCCGGGCTGCGGCGCGAGCATGGCAATCGCCGAGCTTCGTACCGAATCGATCCACCGCGTCTCATAATCATAGACCGCGGCGAGCTGCGCATAATCGTCTATCGCGCCGTCGATGTCCGGCTGGGCAAAGGGCCAGCGACGCGCTCCGCCGCCCTCTTCGGAACTGCGCGACCCATTGAACGTCATTCGTGCTCTCCCGTTACATCGAGGCTAGCACTGGCCTGCGCTCTGCCGCGTGTGGCGTCGGCGGCACGCTCGAACGAGAACGTGAGATGTTCGCGGCACCAGTCGAAGCTTTTCAGCACGTCTTCCCGGCTTTGGCCCCCGAGGTTCACGATGCCGTAGCGGAAACTGCACGCATCCTGCAGCTGTTGGGACAGCAGATCACCCGCCTCGGCTAGGATCTCGACGCGCGCGTCGGGATGCACGCTTAGGATCTCGTCGAGGTCCTCCCCTGAAGGGCATGCGAGGACCCGCGCGTCCTCGAACGTGCGCAACACGCAACTCGACGCTGCGGCGTGTCGTCCGGCTTGTTTACGGAGCGTGGGGCGGCGGCCGAGAGCCAAGTCCAGCAGGACCGAATAGGTGCTGTACCCGTCGACCTTTTCGTACAGATCCGCGAACTGCGATGCCATGCGCGGGTTGATCTCCACGATGCCCAGGCGATCCTGCGCCGCGTCGTATAGGAACTCGATATTGAACAGGCCGTGCGTGAAGCCGATTGCCTCCATCACGCTGGCCGCCACCTCCGCCATGCGGTCCTGTACCGGTCGGGGCAGGGCTGACGGGTATTCGAACCGCTCGAACGCCACAGTGCCGGGATGCATGATCGAGTCGACCACGGCGACGGGGTGCATAACGCCTTCGTACGCATAGCCCTCAAATGTCGCCTGGTTCCCCGTGAGCAAGCCCTCTGCCAGAACGTTACTGCGACTGGGCTTTGTCCCGGCGTAATGTTCGAGCAGGGCGTTCAACGGCCGGAAGAACGGTTCCGGAAGTGTTGCCCGCGGGGCCAGCGCGCGAAGCGCGTGGACGTCATCGACTTGGAACGCGCCGACCGAGAAGAACGACTTGACCGGCTTGATAAAGAAGGGGAACGCCAACTCCGGCACAATGCCTGGCTCGAGCAAGGCGAACGGCGGCGTCGCGTCGGGCCTGACGCGACGCTGGATCAGACGCGAATGATATTTGTGCTGGCACAACAGATCGGCCGAGGCCGGCGTGCCGGCCAGGCCGAGCCGATGAGCCACGATCGCAGCCAGCGTGCTCCCGGGATAGTCGTCCGTGCTCACGACGGCATCGACACCGGCGGCAACCGCGGTCGAGACGATCCGCTCGATCTCGTCGTGCACAGAGGCCGGCGCGACGAGCCTCGGTGTCGGCGCCACCATCTCCTCCAGCTCGATGCTTGCGTAGTCGTGGAAGCACAGACGTAGGCCGTCTGCCTCAGCGATCGTGACCAGTTCCCTGCGGTCGCGGTGCGACGGGCAGACGACCAGAACCGTCGGCGGGCCTCTCATGCGAGGTCCTCCCGCAGGAGGGCGTTGTTGATGCCAATGGCTGCTTCCGCGCCCTCCGCCGCCGCTACGATGACCTGCAGGACGTCACGCGAGGCGTCGCCCGCAACGTAGAGGCCAGGGACGTCGCTCATCTGCTGATCGTTGTCGATTTTGCACCCTTTCGGATCGTACATGTCGCAGCCCAGGCGCTCGGCGAGATCGGTCGATTGCCGGCGTCCCGTGTTGAAGAAGATGGCTGCGCGGCGCAGTCGAGGCCCGGTCTCGAACACGATGTCGAAAGAGGCTCGGTAGGGAAGGCTGCTGAGGATCTCGAGGCGGACAATCCTCTCCTCGCGGATTGCCACGCCGCGCTTGGTCAACCGATCCCGGAAATCAGCCGTAAGTTCGGACGGGCCATCGGTGCAAAGCACCGTGTCGCGACTCCAATGAGTTATCTCAAGCGCCAACCCTCCGCCCTTTGCGTCTCCGCGCCCGTAGACCGCCAGCGGCTGGTCTCGCATCTCCCACCCGTCGCAGTAGGGGCAGTGGAAGACGCCCGCACCGTACAGGTCCCGGAAGCCAGGTTGTTCGGGGAGCTCGTCGACCACGCCGCCGGCGAGGAGCAGCTTGCGCGCCGTGAACATGCGCCCGTCTTGAGCCGTTACCGAGAACCCGGTCGAGGTGCGTGCGGCGTCCACCACACGGTGCTCCTCGATCCGGACCGAGGGGTAAGCAGCGAGTTGATCACGGGCGATCGCGCGCAGTTCGTCGGGCGCGGTGCCGTCCCGGCTCAGGAAGCCGTGCAGGGCGTGGGACGCGGCGTTGCGTGGCTTGCCATCATCGAAGAGCCGGACGTTGCGACGGCATCTGCCGAGAACCAATGCTGCGTTCAGTCCCGCCGGCCCTCCACCGACGATGATCACATCGAGGAGTTCCGCTTGTACGGGCGCGGTGCTCATGCCGCACATCCTCCGTCCGTCGCGTTCACTCCATCGCTCGGCCTCGAGCGCTTGGTCGATCGGCTCTGGGCATCAACGGAATGGGGGACAGCGTAGCTCGGCATCGAAATAACCCAGCCGCCGACGATGACGCTGAACCGATTTTGGCCTTGTCGTCGGCCCCCCGCTCGAGCCGCTATTTCCGGCCGAATATCTGCGTCTGAGAAGTGCAAGATGGTGTCCTACATGCTGAGGCAGCCGCCGATCGGCTAACCGGATCGGCGTCGTACGGGTTGTAACGATGGCAAGGTCAAGCGGCGGCTACGAACGAAGGTTCTGAGGTCTGTGGGCCGACACGAACCCTGACTGCGTCAGGATTTGACAGGAAATTTAACAGCAGCGCGTCTAGATGGTGAAGCGCAAGTCGAACTTCTTCATCAGTTGGCCGACCGGAAATCCGGTCCCTACCCTGATGCTCAAATCTGATGCACGATTTCGGGCATGGTCGGAAAACCATGACGCTCCTCGCCGCGGCAGCTGCGCGCGAGTTCCTCCAGCGACCTTCGCATCGCCTGAAGCTTGTGCTCCTTCCGCCTGAGTTCCTCGGCTAGCGCGGTCGCACGCGCCTTGACATCGGCGCTGGACAGGCTCGGGTCCTGCCATAACGCCAACAGCTGACTAATCTCTTCGATCGGAAAGCCGAGATCGCGGGCTCGGCGAATGAACAGCAGCCTATGAACGTCCTTGCCGTCATAATCTCGATAGCCCCACTCCCCCCGCGCGGCCTGCGGGATGAGGCCGATCGCTTCGTAGTGGCGGATCATACGCTGACTGACGCCTGATGCCTTTTCCGCCTCGCCGATGTGCATCCGCGCCTTCTCAAGCCGCTGTGGGACGCCAGCGGCGCAGCGTCAGCGCGTTGGTGACGACGCTGACGCTCGACAGCGCCATCGCGGCGCCCGCGATTACAGGGCTGAGGTAGCCGAGCGCCGCAAGCGGGATGCCGACAAGGTTGTAGATGAACGCCCAAAACAGCCCCTGACGAATTTTGGCGTAAGTCCGCTTCGAGATGTCGATCGCGTCCGCAACGAGGCGTGGGTCGCCGCGCATCAGGGTAATTGCGGCGGCGTGCATGGCGACATCGCTCCCCGTCGACATCGCGATGCCGACGTCCGCCGCCGCGAGTGCGGGTGCATCGTTCACGCCATCGCCGACCATGGCAACGGTGCGGCCTGCTCCACGCAGCCCTGCAACGGCGTCCGACTTGCCCTCCGGCAGGACCCCCGCGACGAAGTCGTCGATGCCGAGCCGACCAGCTGCCACTCGGGCGCTCCCGGCATTGTCCCCGGTTAGCATAACCGTGCGCACGCCGCGGTCGTGCAGCGCTGCCACCGCCGCGGCGGCCGTCTTCTTTATCTCGTCGCCAAAGGCCAGAAAGCCGAGCAGGCGGCGTTTGGGGGCAAGCTCGGCGAGCCAGGAAACGGTGCGGCCCTCCGCTTCCAGCCGAACTGCCTCGCCGGACAGAGGCATGAGATCGACGCCCTCCTCTTCCATTAGACGGGTGCTGCCGAGGACCAGCTCGCGTCCTCGAGCACGAGCCGCCACACCACGTCCAGGCAGTCCGCGCATGCCGTCAGCGCTCGCTGGTTGCACGTTTTCAAACTCAGCCCAGGTCATGACAGCGCGGGCCAGCGGATGTTCGCTGCCCCCCTGGAGGGCAGCTGCCAGGGCGATCAGATCCCCACGCGAGACGCCATCGGCAGGCTCGCCGGCGAGCAGCGCAGGCTTGCCCTCCGTTAATGTGCCAGTCTTGTCGAACGCGACAACGTTGATGCGGTGCGCCGTCTCAAGTGCCTCCGCATCCTTGATGAGAACGCCAGCCCGGGCCGCGACGCCAGTCCCGGCCATGATCGCGGTCGGGGTGGCCAGGCCCAGCGCACAAGGGCAAGCAATGACAAGCACTGCCACTGCGTTCAGGATCGCGATCTCGGCGCTCGCTCCGGCGAGGAGCCAACCGGCGAGAGTCAGTGCGGCGATCACGAGCACAATTGGGACGAACACAGAGCTGACCCGATCGACGAGCCGCTGGATCGGAGCCTTGGCACCTTGCGCGCTCTCGACCAGGCGAACGATGCGGGCGAGGGTCGTCTCGGTGCCGACCGCGGTCGTCTCGACCAGGATAAGCCCGTCGCCGTTCATCGAACCACCGGTTACCTTGTCCCCGGCGGCCTTGGCGACCGGTAGGCACTCTCCCGTGAGCATCGCCTCATCGACGCTCGTGTCCCCGTCGATCAGAAGCCCATCGACGGGAATGCGCTCGCCCGGGCGGATGCGGACCCTGTCCCCGGTGCGGACCTCCGAGAGAGCCACCTCGCGTTCGGCGCCGTCCGCGCCCACGACACGCGCCCGGTCTGGCCGCAGCGCTATCAGCGCGCGGATCGCCTCGCCGGTCTGCCGTTTGGCACGGCCTTCGAGCCACTTGCCAAGCAAGATCAGCGTGATGATAACGGCCGAAGCTTCGAAATAGGAGTGTCCCTCCATGCCCGGCATCGCACCCGCGATGAGCTGATAGAGGCTGAGGCCGTACGCCGCCGTCGTCCCGATCGCGACCAGCAGGTCCATGTTGCCCGTGCGCGCGCGGAGCGCCTTCCAGCTGGCGCGATAAAAGCGCCTACCGAGCCAGAATTGCACAGGTGTGGCAAGCACAAGCTGAATCCAACCGGGCACGGTGACCGCGATGCCGAGTGGCGCCAGCAGCATGGGCATGACCAGCGGCAGGGACAACGCAGCGGCAATCAGGACGTGACGCAACTCGAGCGCGGCGACCGCATCGCGGCGCATCTCCTCCGGGTTACGCTCGGCTTCCGCCGCGCCGCTGCGCGCCGATGCGGTATAACCCGCGCTGCGGACTGCACCGATCAGCGCATGCACAGGAACATCACCAACCGCCTCGATCCTCGCCGTCTCCGCAGCCAGGTTGACGCTCGCTGAGCGTACGCCGGGCACCTTGGACAGAGCTTTCTCGACCCGCCCCACGCACGAAGCGCAGGTCATGCCGGTGATCGTCAGCTCTGTCGTCTGTGTCCCTGGCGTGTAGCCGGCCGCGGCCACAGCCTCGGCGACAGCGCCGGCATCCGGCCTCCCCTCGGAAAATTCTACGCGGGCTCGCTCGGTCGCGAGATTGACGGAAACGCTCGTGACGCCGGGAATTCCAGAGATCGCGCGTTCTAGGCGCCCGACGCAAGAGGCGCAGCTCATTCCCTCGACGCGCAGCGAAAGCATGTGTCCGCTATTTGCCTTCGTCTGCGTTGGCAGCTGCGCCGGGGTGTTCATGGTGTCTCCGAAATCGACTCAGCAGCATTGTCCGGGCTACGATCGTGTCAAGGTCAAGAGAGGGATTATCACTGCGCGTTCGATGGCGCACGCAGCCCAAAGAGGCGGCGGCTGCCGGCCCGCGACGCCAAACGCAGCGCCGCGCAGGTCAGTGTACGCTCGGCCGTCGAACAGGTCTCTGGCCGGCCCGAAGCGCCGCATAAGCTGTGCACCCGAACCATCGGACTCGTCAGCCCCAAGCTGAAGAGCGGCATGGGCAACCTGCCGCCGACGTACGTAACTGCAAGGCGAAGGAGGGTCGAGACGCCAAGAGCCTTCTTAAACATTTGTATGAGTTTGGTCGTGCCGGACCGCTAGGGTGGGCCGCGGCGCGGCCTTCCCCGGGCATGTGCCGGGAGCGCCGCGACCCAGCTCTACGTTAGCAGCAGCGCCGCTCTTCCTCGCGGCATTGCTCGGCGCATTTGCGACACGCCTCGGCACAGCGCTGCATCTGAGCGTCACCCCCCAGGCGTTCACAGGCTTCCACGCATTTCTCGCCTATATCGGCGCACAGCGCGCAGAAGCGCCCGTGCATGTCGGATTTACGCGCCATTGACGCCGCGCTGACCTGGCAGATGTCCGCGCAATCCTGCAGCAGCTTGATGTCCGCCGCGCTGGCGTGCTGGCCGCCTTGCTCCAGGCAATACGCGATGGTCTCCAGGCAGACGCGGCTGCAATCGGTACAGCTCTTGATGCACTCGTCCATGTTCATGTCGTGTTCCTTGATTGGAGGGGGTTGAAGAGGACGAAGCAATTCGTCCTTTGAATAAGACGGATCGGGCTGCCTAACCTTACACAAGAAGCTGCTTATCGGGCCGCGAGGCTGCTCGACTATCAGGGTCGGGATCCATGCGCCTCAAACGCCGTGGAATGCAGTGGGCGTGTCCGGCCGTCGCTGAATGTTGCGTCGCATCCGGACCGATCGGGGCCATCCGGTGGGCTCGTCCCACGCCAACTCACGTACACTCCGCCCTTGCCCTCGCCCTGATCTCCGTCCTACGCCGCTCCTGCTCGCAGCGACAGCTGAAATAACCGTGTTCGGGACAGGTCAGGCACATGGCCTCCAGACGGTCCCGCATGGCTTTGCGAGCGCGATGTAAGCGTACGGTCAGGCTGTTGACGCTCACGCCGAGCTCGGTTGCGACACCATCCCGCGACTCTCCCAAAATGTCCAATCGTCGGATCGCTGCTGCGTACATCGGGCGCAAAGTCGGCAGAAGGGTGTGCAGGCACTCGCAGATGGCTTCATCTATATCGCCGTCAGGCGCCGCCAAGCGATCGATGTCGGCCACCTCTTCGGGTGCGTGAACGCGACGAGCAGTCCCCCTGCGCCGATAATGGTCAACCAGCGTCGTGGCAAGGATGCGGCCCAGCCACGCCCGCACGGATGTCACATCGCGCAGGGACCATGAGCGGGACAGGGCCGTGACTGCAAAATTCTGCAGCACCTCATCTGCCTCCCCCGTGTCGCCGAGTCGCCGACGCAAAAACGCCCGGAGCTCCCGATGCGTCGTTACGAGTTCTTGGCGAACCGCCGCGTCGGACGTAGCGGCGCTCACGACTGAGTTGGTGTCTGGGCGGTCTGTCATCGCGCGCTTAACCCGCCCTGGTCCGAGCGTCAGGCGCAGCCTGCATAACCCCTAGCTTGTCGGGCGCCGTTCCCAACTCGGTTCCGTCGGCGTTAACACAAGCCTCAAGCTCCATCAGTTCTGCGGTTCTGCGCTTCACCCACGAGGGCGAGTTGCAACAGCTCGGAGCGCAATCGAACGGTATCGGGGTATACCGGGCGAGCTTTGAGCCTCCTCGAACTCTACCGAGTTCATCCAGATGCTCGGCCATCGCTGGATTGACGTTCATTCCACAGACGGAATTTTGCATCTTTTTACGCGCGGTGCCTCGCTCAAGAGCCGCAGTCTGAGAGGCGCAGCGGCGGCGAGTGGCCATTCGATGATCCTCCGGTCCCAAGCCGTCAAATCGGCCTTCTTACCATGGGAAGGTCAAGGGCGAGTTACCGCGAAATTCTGCTCTCCCACAGTGTTCGTCGTGTGTGCTCAACCAGATGCCGGGCAACCGCGGCCATGCTCGGTTAAGGGTGGGGCTATCAATGCCATGACATCATCGATCACGACATTGCCCACAACGGCCTCGGCACGGCCGTCCAAGAAGGGAAGACTAACCCGCAGAAGTTGGCGGATGGTTGAATGTCGTTGCCCGTTCAAGGCCTGACGGGATCTCGCGGGTTTGGATGATGTACTCGCGGGGTGATCTGTAGCCCAGCGCCTTGGCGGGTACACCTCGCCGTAGTGTGCGAGCCGTGTTGGCGGCTGGTCGATGTCGGTCCGGGCGTCGGGCGTGGGGCGGACGCGAACGTAGTCGCGCTTCAGCGTCCGCACGCACGCTTCCGCCATGCCGTTGCTCTGAGGGCTGCTGACAGGCGTGGTGCGAGGCGTCAGCCCGATCTCCGGCGCGAACCGCCTGGTCTTGCCGGCGGTGTAGGGACTGCCATTCGGGTAGCCGTTTCACGGGTCCCTCTCGGTGTTCGACGGTGGCGACCATAAGGTAGCGCACGTCCATGGTGGTGATGCCGCCGGTATGGCGACGTGGCCGATCGCCTCCGGGTCGCAACAGTCCAGCGCAAATGCGACGCGGGCCTTCTCGCCGTTGTCGCATCCGGTCTTCAGCGCGTCGGAGCACCAGCCCGTGTCGCTGGCGTCCACAGCGACACTGCCGCTGAGGCCCCGTTTCTCACCCGACCCTGTGGGCTGAAGAAGCTGGCACTGGGCCTTTCTCACGCGGTAGATGCGCTTCGCGTCGGGCAGCGGCGACCGTCCTCGCCGTCTTTCCGGCGGCTTGTTGCGCGTGGCCGACAGATGCTGCCGTCTGACGCCGAGCGCATCGGCAACCGCGGTCACTGACCATCCCCGGGCAAACGAGGTCGGCAACGTCCTGGCGATGATCTTCGCTTGACGTTGCCACCATGGGAAGCGCGATAAGGCAGCGAATCGAGCTGGGAGCTGGCAGGATATCCGTGGCGGCCCTCTCCCCAAGTCGAATGTCCAGGAGATGCTCGAACGGCGAGCCCCGCACTTGCCCTGTGAGCTTGAGAATTTCCCATGAGTGTCTTTCTGCAAAGTGGACGATCAGCAGCGATATGGCGCATCGACCGTCGTTCGTTCGTGCTTGGAGCCGCCACTGCAGCGACAGGCGTGATTTCCGGCTGCTCCCAACTGACCTCACAGCCGAAAGCAGACATTCAGCTGGTCGCGGGCGCAGGCCAGGCTCGTCTGCTCCGTGGGTCACAGGCGGCCACAGCGATTTGGGCTTATGATGGACGAGTTCCAGGCCGGGAGATAAGAATTCGCAGAGGCCAGAGATTACGGGTAAGCGTCAAAAATCGGCTTGCTCAAGAAACTACGGTTCACTGGCACGGCATCCGGCTGCCGAACGCGATGGACGGGGTACCTCACCTCACCCAAAAGCCGATCGGCGCAGGAGAAAGCTTCCTCTACGACTTTGTGGCGCCGGATGCCGGCACCTACTGGTACCATCCCCACCACAACAGTTCGGGCCAGGTTGGGCGGGGTCTCTACGGGCCGCTCATCGTTGAGGAACCTGAGCCGTTAAAGGTTGACCAGGATATCACTTGGCTCCTCGGCGACTGGCGCCTCCTTGAGGACGGCCAGATTAGCGACGACTTCGGCAACATGCACGATAGCATGCACGCTGGCCGGATCGGCAACACCGTCACGATCAACGGCCGCCCGCCAGAGCCGCTCGCGGTCCGCGCTGGAGAGCGTATCAGACTGCGCCTCATCAATGCCGCTAACGCGAGGATCTTCGGTCTGGAATTCAGCGGTCACAGGCCGCAGATTATTGCACTCGATGGGCAACCGGCGATGCCCCACGAACCGGTTGGCAAGCTCCTGCTGGGACCGGCCATGCGGATCGACCTCATACTCGACATGGTGGGAAAACCCGGCGCGCGTTTCGTCATAAATGACACCTTCTACAAGGGGCTCGAATACCCCCTCACCACGATCGACTATCAGGCGGACGTGTTGCGGTCGGAATTGCTCGCCACTCCGATCAGGCTGCCTCCCAATCCGATCCCGGAGCCTCAGATGGCACAGGCCTCGCGACACGAGGTGCTGTTCAGTGGGGGCATGAGCGCCGCCACCCCGATGGACATGGACATGATGCGAACTGGGATGGTGTGGGCCATCAACGGCGTCGCTGCCTCAAATCACGTTCATGAACCGATGATGCGGCTCCCGAGAGGCCAGACCGCCGTTCTGAACCTCAACAATGACACCGCATGGTGGCACCCGATCCACCTGCACGGCCACAGCTTTCGGGTGATCTCGCGGAACGGAAAGCCGACCGCGCACCGGGAATGGCAGGATACCGTGTTGATGCCGCCACACGAAAAGGCGGAGATCGCCTTCGTAGCCGACAACCCGGGCAACTGGATGTTCCATTGTCATGTTCTGGAACATCAGGCCGCAGGCATGATGGCGACCATCCGCGTCGCCTGAGCAATTTACGAGGAGGAATCGCAATGAAGACGTTCATGAAGTCAGCCCTTCTGGCAGCAGGTCTTGCGCTTGCCGGACCCGCAATTGCTGCCGGCGGTGCCAAGCCTGTGGCGCTGCTATATAAAAATCCGCAGTGCGATTGCTGCGAAACATACGCAAAATACCTTCGCGTCCACGGCTACGAAGTCAAGGTTCAGGCGACGCACGACCTGCCGCTCATCAAGACGAAGCACGCCGTCCCGACCGCGCTCGAAGGCTGCCACACAACCCTTGTTGGCGGCTATGTCGTCGAGGGCCACGTGCCCGTGAAGAGCCTCAACAAGCTTCTCGCTGAACGTCCGAAGATCGCCGGCATTTCGCTTCCCGGCATGCCGCCTGGCTCCCCTGGGATGATGGGTCCGAAAAAAGCGCCCTTCAAAATTCTTGCCTTCAACAAGGCAGGTCGCACGGGCGTCTACTCCATTGAGTAGACCCCCGCCAAACCAGTGGCGCAACCGATGCGGAGGCTTGGGACTGCCGATCGCGGCACGGAACGCGGGCCCTGCCCAGGTTACCTCACGACACTTTGGGACCTAGGTCGATGAAATCGTGATGCTGACCCTCGATAAACAAAACTTTCCGGAGACGCCCGGGCGATATGCCGTTCCCGGCGACCGCTCGTTCATCTTCGCGACCGGCATTGAGAATAGCTATCCGACCATAAAGGGCCGAGACGGAAGCAGCGTCCGTGTCGATGAGATGGCCAAGAGCGGCCACTATGGCCGCTGGAAAGAGGACTTCGCCCTCGTCACCGAGCTTGGCCTTAAATATCTGCGCTACGGGCCGCCCTACCACCTTACTCACCTTGGACCGGACCGATACGACTGGTCCTTCGCGGATGAGACGTTCGCTGAGCTGAAACGCCTCGGGATCACGCCAATCGTCGACCTTTGCCACTTCGGCGTTCCGGACTGGGTGGGAAATTTCCAGAATAGGGAATGGCCAGAGCTGTTCGCGGACTATGCGGCGGCCTTTGCGGCCCGCTTTCCCTGGGTGCGGTTGTATACGCCGGTGAACGAGATCTTCATCGCCGCCACCTTTTCGGCGCAGATCGGGTGGTGGAACGAACGCCTCGCATCCGACCAGGCGTACGTGACCGCGCTACGAAACCTCGTCCGAGCGAACCTTCTTGGGGAAGCCGCCATCCTGCGCACTCGCCAGCAGGCCGGAACGCTCTTCATCCAAAGCGAGTCCACCGAATATTTCCATGCCGAGTGTCCAGCCGCTGAGGATCGGGCGAGCTTCTTGAATGAGAAGAGGTTCCTCTCCCTCGACCTCTGCTACGGCCGCGACGTCAGCGCCAGCATGTACCGGTACCTCACTGGCAACGGCCTCAGCCCGGACGAGTATGACTGGTTCATGCACTGGGGCGAGCGGATCAAGCCCTACTGTATCATGGGCAACGATTATTACCTCACCAACGAGCACATGGTCCCCGCCGGCGAGGGTCCGATCACGGCATCGGGCGAACTCTTCGGCTACTACGTTATCTCCAAGCAATATACGACCGTTTTCACCTCCCCGTCATGCATACGGAGACCAACCTCGCCGACGCGGAGCGGGCTCCCGGCATGTTGGCCAAGGAATGGGCCAACATGCTGCAGTTGCGGCGCGACGGCGTGCCGATCATCGGCTTCACCTGGTACAGCCTCACCGATCAGATCGACTGGGACACCGCGTTGCGCGAGGAAAATGGCAACATCAATCCGCTCGGTCTATACGACCTCGAGCGGCAGATCCGTCCGGTCGGTGAGGCCTACCGAAGGCTCGTGTCTCAGTGGCGCGGCATGCTGCCCGCTGAGAGCATCTGCATCCATCATGGCTGACGCCGGCTCCGCCTTCTCTACCTCGGAGCAGACCTCCTCCAGGAGATCATAGTGACCATGCACCACGGCATCATCGACGCTATCGGCAACACGCCTCTGATCAGGCTTGATCGAGTTTCGAAGCGCACCGGCTGCGAAATCCTTGCTAAGGCCGAATTCATGAATCCCGGTCAGTCCATAAAGGACAGGGCCGCATTGTTCATCATCAGGGATGCGCAGCGCTGGGGCGAGCTGCGTCCCGGTGGTATTATCGTAGAGGGGACCGCCGGAAACACCGGCATCGGACTTACGCTTGTCGGCAGCGCGCTCGGCTTCCGCACGGTGATCGTCATTCCCGAAACCCAGACCCGCGAGAAGAAGGACATGCTCCGCTTGGCAGGCGCCGAGCTCGTCGAGGTTCCGGCGGTGCCTTACGCCAATGAGAATAATTACGTGAAGATGTCCGCTCGGCTGGCGAAGGAACTGGATGCCGTCCACTCCGACGGCGCGGTCTGGTCCAACCAGTTCGACAACGTTGCCAATCGTCAGGCGCATATCGAGACCACCGGCCCCGAAATCTGGCAGCAGACAGCGGGCAAGATAGACGGGTTCGTGGCTGCAGTGGGAACCGGCGGCACCCTGGCTGGCGTCGGCCTAGCTTTGAAGAAGCACAACCCCGGCGTGACCGTCGCCCTCGCCGATCCGATGGGTGCCGCTCTCTTCAGCTACTACACAAGCGGTGAGCTGCGGTCGGAGGGATCGTCCATCACCGAGGGAATTGGCCAGGGCCGTATAACGGCAAATCTAGAAGGCTTCACTCCGGACGTCTCCTATCAAATTCCCGATGAGGAAGCCGTACCCATGGTGTTCGACCTCCTCGAGCATGAAGGGCTCTGTGTCGGCCCCTCCTCCGGCGTGAACGTTGCCGGCGCTGTCCGCCTCGCAGAGCAGCTCGGGCCCGGCCACACCATCGTGACGGTGCTGGGCGACTATGGGACGCGGTACCAGTCGAAACTGTTCAACCCCAACTTCCTCCGGTCGAAGGGCCTGCCCGTGCCCGGCTGGCTGGAGCGGAGCAATCCACTGCTCCCTGATGCACTGGAGCGATCATGGAAGTGAGCATCCCAATGACCACTGCCGCTGCGGTTCCGATCGGGCGTTCGATCACACCAATCTTGAAGAGGAGAATATGATGACACTGCAGCTTGGCGACATTGCCCCAGATTTCGAAGCTGACACTACAGAGGGCTACGTTCGCTTTCACGAATGGACTGAGGGATCTTGGGCGGTGCTCTTCTCCCATCCCAAAGACTTCACCCCGGTCTGCACGACCGAACTTGGCGCCGTCGCCAAGCTCAGGCCGGAGTTCGATCGGAGAGGAGTGAAGGTGATTGGCCTCTCTGTCGATCCCGTCGACGATCACCGGGTCTGGGCCAACGATATCGAAGAGACCCAGGGCGTTGCGCTCAATTTCCCGCTGATCGCCGATCCTGACAGGAAGATCGCCGGTCTCTATGGGATGATTCATCCGAACGCCGACGATACGCTAACGGTTCGTTCGGTCTACATCGTCGGGCCGGACAAGAAGCTCAAGCTCACCCTCACCTATCCGGCCAGCACGGGCCGGAACTTCGACGAAATCCTTCGCGTCATCGATTCCTTGCAGCTGACCGCCAACCACAGCGTCGCGACGCCAGCCGACTGGAGAAGGGGCGAGGATGTCATCATTGTTCCATCGGTGAGCGACGAGCAGGCCCGGGAGAAATTCCCCACCGGCTGGAAGACTATCAAGCCGTACTTGCGCTTCGTGGCCGAACCGCAGAAAACGGATTGAATCCGCTCAACGAGAGACGGGATGAAGAGATCGAACTTTAGGCGCAGTGGTCACGCGGACTGTGGAGCCTGCCGCACAACCTAGACGATATCGCTGAGCACGCCGAGGCGTCCCGGGTCGGCATCGCAAGGTGGCCGATTGTAGCCGCCGACGGGAACACTCGCCAGGCGCGTCTTTCGTGGTGAACTCGCGCAGACTCCCAACGGATTCCTTCGCGCTCCGACCCACCTGTAAGGAAATAGCCCCAACTGATAGCGGTTGGCTCCCCGGCGAGCCGAACCAACCTATTCCTCCGATGGCTTGACCTTACCTCGGTGGGAAGGTTTAAAGTCATGACCCCGGCTCCACGGCTGGACACCGGTTCAAACTCAACCGCAGGAGATCCTTGTGAATATCGGCCAGGCATCAGCGGCTTCGGGTGTCTCAACCAAGATGATCCGCTATTATGAGCGGACCGCCCTCATCAAATCCGCGGATCGGTCAGCCGCTGGCTACCGCGTGTACACAAAGAGCGACGTTCACGCGCTCCAGTTCATCCGTCGCGCACGCGACCTTGGCTTTTCCGTCTCGCAAATCGAGGATCTCCTCACACTCTGGAACAATCGAGAGCGGGCGAGCCACGACGTGAAAGCGCTCGCCATGGGACACGTCGAGCATCTCTGCGCCAAGGTCGCCGAAATGGAGGCGATGATTGCCACGCTGAGGCACCTGGCCGAGAACTGCACCGACGATGACCGCCCCGACTGTCCGATTCTCAAAGACCTCGCTGAAGGGCGCCACGGGAACTGCACCGCGGCCCCCGAAAATAGGTTCGGCGTCGCCCGGGTGAGCTGACCAACCATGATCTTCCGCCAACTCTTCGAACCCGAGTCCTCGACCTACACCTATTTGGTTGGTTGCGAAGCTAGCCGTGAATGCCTCTTGATAGACCCGGTCGTCGAGGCTGCAGATCGCGACCTAACGACCATCCAGGAACTAGGCCTCACCCTTGGAATGACGGTGGAAACCCACATCCACGCCGATCACGTGAGCGGCGCAAGCCGGCTGCGATCACTTACCGGCTGCAAAGTCGCCTACCCCGCGATGGAAGGCCTCAATTGTGCTGACATCGGGGTCAGCGAAAATGATCCGGTATTGGTAGGAACCCTTTTCCTGCGGCCCCTTTTCACCCCTGGGCATACCGAGAGTCATCATAGCTACTTCCTGGAGCAAGCAGGCCAAGCTCGCGTCTTCACAGGCGATGCCCTTCTGATCGATGGGTGCGGCCGAACCGACTTCCAAAACGGCAGCTCCGAAGCGCTCTATAACTCCATACGCGACAAGCTGTTCCAGCTTCCCGACGACACGCTCATCTATCCGGCACACGACTACCAGCACCGTCGTGTGTCCACGATTGCGCAGGAGCGGGAACGCAATCCCCGACTCGGAGAAGGTCGCTCACTCGAAGATTTCGTGTCGATCATGGCCACCCTCGATCTCCCCTACCCAAAAAAGATCGATGTGGCAGTCCCAGCGAACCGGCTCTGCGGCGACAGCTTTGCAGGGGTGGCAGGTGTGAGCGGCAAGGCCAAGCAAGGTTAGTCGGGGCGGGCAAACACTGCATATTAGCTGCGCCGACGAGAGGCCGACCCTCTCATCGAACGACCCCATCAGACGATCGGCTGGCACAGCTGCTGTTCCGGAGCATCGCAATCGGAACGTGCCCCTCGGACGCCATGCCGTCGACGATGGCGGTGTGACAGGAGGCGCGCTGAACCGGCGCGCTCTTTCAGCGCTGGAAGGCGGCTCGATTAGCGTCGTCGACGATCCTGCACCTTGCGGCCGAAATGCTGTCGGACCTGGGCCGCCCATTTCCCGCAGCAGCCGCAACCGGGACGGTCATGAACAAGGCGGCGACAATGGTGCGAATGGCGGATTAAATCGGGTCAGCTGCAAAGAAGTATGTGGATCGGCGTGGAAAAAGGACCCCGGTAGC
>FRDC01003130.1_pt1 | contig 38851 bp, 35 predicted proteins | sample 1106171 | NCBI WGS metagenome assembly FRDC01 (sample SAMEA3930566, study PRJEB13176) | freshwater metagenome | biome: Drinking water system; feature: drinking water; material: water | place: Singapore | collected 2014-12-20 | reverse complement strand
GCATGACCACTTTCAATCCCGGAATATGAGCGAAAAATGAATGCAGCGTTTTCGAGTGCTGCGGTCCCTGTCCCCATCCACGGCCGATCACCGCGCGAATGACGAGTGGAACTTTTAATTTACCGCCACTCATGTACCGCATGGTGGAAATCATATTGGCGATTTGATTCATTCCTAACAGTAAAAAGTCGACGCGAATGTGAACATGAATTGGGANNGAATTGGGCGCAGCCCACTCAGTGCTGCACCTAGTGCCACGCCGGTCATCGCATCTTCGCTCAATGGGGTTCCGAACACGCGTTTGGGGCCGAACTTCTCAAGCAAACCCTTCGTACTTCCAAAAATGCTTTTGAAATCAGGAACGTCGAGCCCAAACACAAAAACATTTGGGTCTTCAGTCATGGCGTCGGCCTGAGCCTGAGCGAGCGCTTCGCGGTATTGCATCATTTGCTGCATCTTAAGTTACCTTGTTCAAGAGGTTGCAGAGCTCGCGAATTCGGGACTCCGGCAGGTCTGGATAGTTGCCAATATAAAATCCGTACGAATGAACGTGTTCTACGCGCGGAAATTCTTTGTGGTACCCGGCCGCAATGACTTCCCTTAAGAATGGCTGACGCAATTGATTGCCGCCACCCGATAGGCCACGACGGAACTCCACCTTTTCTTCCCGCAGAGTCTTCATCACTCTGTCACAGAACTCGGGATTCTTGTCTTTGATGATCAAGATCAGTGCGTAGTTGCTGCTGCCTTCCAGACGGAAATCAGTGCGATACCTTGTCGAGTCTATGTTTTCGAGGAAGAATTTGAAATTGTGGTACCGTTTTTTATTGTTAGCATCTAGGCGTTTCAGCTGGTTGCGGCCGATCACTGCATTCAATTCAGTCGAGCGCACATTGTAAGCCGGATAGGAAAAAATAAATTCTGGATTGCAGTCTGGATTTTTCGCGATCCAATCATTCACGTACTCCGGCATGTCCATCTCGCGGATCATGCCATGGGAGCGCAACATTCGAATGGTTTGATAGAATTTTGTATCGTTCGTGCACACCATTCCGCCCTCGATGGTCGACATGTGATGCGCGAAGTAGAAGGAGAAATTTGAAGCAAACCCGATCGAACCCAGGCGTTCATTTTTGTGAGTAGCCCCGTGCGATTCGCAAACATCTTCAATGAGTAAGATGTTGCGCTTACGGCACTCTGCGATCAACCTGTCTTCCAAACCATTGAAGCCTAGTACGTGAGTGAGAAATACGGCCCGCGTGTTAGAATTCATTTTGCTGATGACCTGGTCAATATCCATGCCGAGGTGGTGGTTGTCGATATCGACGAACACGGGCTCAAAGCCATTTTGCAAGACCGAGGCAATATCCGAGACCCAGGTTAGAGTAGGCACAATTACTTCGCCAGGACCGTAGAGATGGCGGATGGCAGCCAAGGTGATTAGATTCGCCGAGGCTCCCGAATTCACAAATACGGAATGCTTGACGCCTAACCATTGCGACCATTCAGCTTCGAATGCCCGCACGTTCTTACTTTGAGTGAGAATCGGGTTGTCCTGCTTCAGAAATTCAATCAGTGCGTCGAGATCTTGGCGGGTGATATTGTTGTCCATCAAAGGCCAGTTGAGCGCCATTAATGAGCCTCCTCGAGTGCGGATCTCGCCAAGACATCTGTATGAAGTTCTTCCTTCGGAGGGAAGGCCGCCTGTTTGGCTTTCTTCACGCTCATGTCGATACGCGCGAGAAGTTCCGCTTGAATATCTTGCAAACGCTTTTCGCTGATTCCCAAAGATAAACAAGCCTTATAGAGCTTTGGGATCGGGTCCCAGCGTTCAGTCAAATCCGCGGGCTTCGCGCGGTAGCCCTTGTCAAAATCCTCGAGAGGGCCGACGTGCTCCAAGAAGCGGAAATAATTAAAGTGCAAGAGCCCGGGCTTTCCGGATTTTTGCATACGGGCCAAAATGTCACGCGTCCTACTGACGACAACAGTCGCATCAGATCCATCGCCATCGCCGAATTCGAAGTTGAACGTTTTCGCCATTTCAGAGAAGAAATCAAATCCTTTACGTTCAACCCGGGTAGAGTGGATCGCAAGTTCATTGTCCTCGCAGACGAGTAGCAATGGTAAGTTCTTGAGCGAAGCAAAGTTTAAGGTTTCGAAAAATGCACCTTCTTCAACGGCTCCATCGCCGAATTGACAAATCACGAACTGTCCTGAGCCATTGTATTGAGCTGCGAGTGCAGCACCCGCAGCCACAGGAATCGTAGTTGCCACTACTGCCGAAGTGGCGATGAGCCCATGCTCTGGACATGACATATGCATCGACCCGGCTTTGCCTTTTCCACAGCCGTTCATTTTGCCGTACNNACATTTCCCCGAAGAAACTATCGGTATCATCGCTGCAGGCCAAATAGAGCGCATGGTTGCGATAGGTTCCGAAGTAAAGAGAGTTCTTTGGGGCTGCGAAATGTACACCGGTGGCTATGGCTTCCGCGCCAATGCCCAAGTGAACGGGAGTTTTCATCTCGTCCTGGAAGTACTCCTTCATGATTTGCTTTTCCGCAAGGCGCACCAATAAGGCGCGGGTGTAGAGAGCCTCAATCTCGGTGGAATTCATGATTGTCCTTGTCTCAAACGACATATATAGGACAAAAATACCGAAATTGATGGGGGAAGTACAGATCCAAAACGTCAACTGGTCCTTGAGGTAACCCTTTCTGCGAGGAACGGAGCGAATGCAAATGCGCTCGTGAAAGCAGGCGATATTGCATTCAACACGTGCATTGAGTCGGCTCCACTTTCAATGATAAAATCCATTTCTAATTGACCTTTTCGCAAATCCATAAGCTGGGCGCGAATCCCAACCTTGTAGAACTCCCCAATGTCGTTTGGCTCTAGATGGTGAACGAGAGATTTACTTTCTGCATAGAAGTTGCGAAAGCGATAGCGTGCCATTTCCTCCTTCACATAAGATCGGAAATTGGCCGGATTGCGAATTAACATGCGCAGAAGTTGCCAGGCAATTTGGGGCGTTTCGAGGGGGTCTAGGCCGCCGAGCAGAGAGTAGTTTTCCCGCCCGAATGCGGGAATCGCGGTTGGGCCAAATAGAACCTTGCCGTCGACCGTGCGTGTGATGTGCACTCCCAAAAAAGGCATGCGGATATCCGGCGCCGGGTAAATGAGGCAGCGAACTTTTGCCGTAAAATTCTCGGTTGCCTTCCAGTACAGGCCCTTAAACGGAAGAATGCGATACTGCCGTCCGACATTGAAATAGTGAGCGATCCGATCGGCATAGACTCCGGCAGTGTTGAATAGGAATCCATAGTCGATAGAACCGCGTGAAGTGGTGATTTTCTTCGTGCGGGGGTCGATGTGAGTGACTTCATGGCCAAACTGAACTTCGACGCCGAGGTGCTTCAATTCCGCGCTCAACTCTTGAAGCACCGCCTTCGAATCAATAACGGCTGTTTTCGGCGACCATATTGCAAAGTCGTGGCTTCGAGCTTCGGGTTCGAGGTCGCGAAGTTCCTCAAGTGTAATACGCCTTGCCTCAACCCCATTGGCATTTGCGCGGTCAAGCAAAGTGTTGAGTGTTTTCGTATTCTCAGGTTTGGTCGCAACAATGACTTTCCCGCATTTGAGGATCGGGAGGTTATGCTCATCCACATACTGGATAAGCCGCCGTGCGCCTTCCACGCAGAACTTGGCTTTGAGTGAATCCGCGGCATAATAAATCCCAGCGTGGACCACTCCGGAATTGCGGCCGCTGGCATGATGGCCCACCTGGGGTTCCTTTTCGAGGACTAAGATTTTCCCGAGCTTACGCAGGGCCAATTCGCGCGCCAATGTCAGTCCGACAATGCCGGCTCCGACGATTACGAAATCAAAGCGGATTTTCGCTGGAATCATGAACGACAAGTTTCTACTGAGATGTGCGTAGCGAGCAAGGCCAAAATTTGACAATATGCTCTAGACATGGTGAATGAAAGTAATGAAAGTCATCGACATAATCCGGGAATGTAAATCTCCATCGTTTTCATTTGAATTGATTCCTCCGCCGCGTGGCCGCTCTATTCGCGATATCATCGAGATCGTCGAATATTTGATGCCGGTTCACCCGCGTTGGTTTGATGTGACATCGCATTCGTCTTCAGCGATCATTCACGAAGAAAAAGACGGCACGCTTCGGCGCAAAACCTATCGGAAGCGCCCGGGTTCACTGGGCATCTGCGGCGTTATTCAGAATCGCTTCAAGGTGGACACAGTCGCGCATATATTGTGTTTGGGTTTTACTAAGCAAGAAACTGAAGATGCGTTGATCGAACTACATTACCTGGGAGTGGAAAATGTGTTGCTCCTCCGGGGAGATAGTCCGAACTATGACAAGCGCTTTCCAAAGGACCGGTTAGTCAATGCGTACGCTTCTGATTTGGTAAATCAGGTGATGGATCTGCGCCAAGGGAAATTTCAGGATGACTTAAGTGATTCCGCGAGTCTTGATTTCTGTATCGGCGTGGCTGGATATCCTGAAAAACATTTTGAAGCGGCCAATTTGAAAGTCGACATTCAACATTTGAAAAATAAAGTGGATGCCGGTGCCGATTATGTCATCACGCAAATGTTTTATGACAACAAACGCTTCTTTGACTTCGTGGATCAGTGCCGCGCAGCTGGTATTACAGTGCCCATCATTCCTGGACTCAAAGTCTTAAAGTCCGCGCATCAATTGAAGTCCATTCCGCGCACCTTCCACGTGGATCTTCCAGAGGAACTGGTTCAGGAAATCTCGGATTCTCCAAACCACGTGGAAGAAATCGGACAGCGTTGGGCCGTACGCCAGACCCAGGAGCTAATCAATAAAGGTCATAACAATATTCACTTCTACGTGATGAACGACATGCATTTGGTCAAAAAGACAGTGGAGATGGTGGACTAGGTGAAGAAAAGCCCGACTCTTGTCGAACTCGAAAAAATACTCGACTCACGGATCATGATTCTCGATGGTGCAATGGGGACCATGCTCCAGCGCTTGAAGTTCTCTGAGCAGGATTTCCGAGGCGAGCGTTTCAAGGCCCATGCAATTGATCTCAAGGGCAACAGCGACGTTCTCGTCCTCACTCAGGAGCAAGCGCTCTACGATGTGCATATGGCCTATCTCGAGGCTGGTGCCGATATTGTGGAGACAAACACTTTCAATGCGAACGCGATTTCTCAAAAGGAATACGAGCTTGAGTCCTATTGCCGTGAAATCAATTTGACTGCCGCACGCATCGCCCGCCGCGCTGTGGACGACTTCGCACGCAAAACTGGCAAGCACGCTTTTGTGGCGGGATCCATTGGTCCGACGAGCCGTACACTTTCGCTTTCTCCCGATGTCGCACGTCCCGAGTATCGTGCGATCGATTTTGACCAATTGGCTAACGCCTATTACGAGCAAGCCAAAGCATTGGTGGAAGGCGGAGCGGATCTGCTTTTGCCTGAAACTGTCTTTGACACTCTGAATTTGAAAGCGTGCATTTACGCGATTCAAACATTGGAAGAAGAGCTTGGTGAAAGACTGCCTATGATTCTTTCCGTCACTGTTTCGGATAAATCGGGCCGTACGCTCTCCGGTCAAACGATGGAAGCGTTTTACAATTCGGTTCGGCATGCGCGTCCGCTCGCGATCGGAATGAACTGTGCCCTCGGCGGGGAAGAGATGCTTCCGTGGATTCAAGATATGTCGCGCTTTCTTGAAACTCGCGTGAGCTGTTACCCCAACGCGGGTTTGCCGAATCCGTTGTCGCCGACAGGTTACGATGAAACGCCGGAGTCTTTCGCGGGAACTTTGGGAAAGATGGCCGAGCAAGGTTTGGTGAATGTGGTCGGTGGCTGTTGCGGAACAACGCCGGACCACATTCGGGCTTGCGCCGAAAAGGTGAAACCATTCGCTCCTCGGCAAATCCCGAAATTGAAGCGGACTTTGCGTCTCGCTGGCCTCGATCCTTTGAATTGCGGCGATGGAGAAGGGCGTCCTTTCTATTTGCTCGGTGAACGTACGAATGTCACGGGCTCTCCCAAGTTCGCCGAGAGCTTGCGACAGAAGAATTGGCGTGAAGGGTTACAAGTTGCTCGTCAGCAAGTCGAAGCCGGCGCCAATATGATCGATGTGAATTTCGATGCGGCTCTTCTCGATGGTGTCGCGACCATGCGGCACTTTTTGCGGCTAGTGGCGTCTGAGCCTGACATTGCCCGCGTTCCTCTTGTGATCGACAGTTCCGATTGGAAAGTGTTGCGCGAAGGATTGATCAACGCGCAAGGAAAGTGCTTACTGAATTCCATTTCGCTGAAAGACGGCGAGGAGGCATTTTTAAAGCGCGCGCGTGAAGCTCGAAAACTTGGTGCGGCCGTGATTGTCATGGCGTTTGATGAACAAGGCCAAGCCGCGACGTTGGAAGATAAAATCCGTATCTGCAAACGCAGTCACGATCTCTTGGTTGAAAAGGCTGAGTTTGATCCCGAGGATATCGTTTTTGATCCGAACATTCTCGCGATCGCGACAGGTATCGCTGAGCACTCCGATTATGGAAAGAGTTTTATCGATTCGCTCTCAGCGATTCGTGCGCTCTGTCCGGGCGTGCGTTTTTCCGGTGGTGTTTCCAACTTGTCTTTCAGTTTCCGCGGCCAGAATCAGGTGCGGGAAGCTTTGCACACTGTTTTTCTTTATCATGCAATCAAAGCCGGACTCGATATGGCAATCGTCAACGCGGGGATGATTCAAATTTATGAAAATCTCGATCCGCGATTGCGTGAACTCTGTGAAGATGTGCTGTTCAATCGCCATGACTCCGCTGCGGATGATTTAGTTGAGTTTGCTCAAACGCTGAAAGCCACAACTGGCGGCAAGCGCGTGGTGAGCAATACTTGGCGTAAAGAGCCTGTCGATGCGCGCATTCAGCACGCGCTGGTCCATGGAATTGATGAACACATTGAATCCGATACATTGGAAGCCTTGGAAAAACTCAGACTCCCACTCTCCGTGATCGAAGGTCCGCTGATGGCGGGTATGGGTGTAGTGGGTGATCTCTTCGGCCAGGGGAAAATGTTTTTACCCCAAGTGGTAAAGAGCGCTCGCGTGATGAAGAAGGCCGTGGCAGTTCTTGAGCCGTATATGCATAAGGCGAATCAAACCCAGTCGCAACGTGCTACGTTCTTGCTTGCGACGGTGAAGGGAGATGTTCACGACATTGGAAAGAACATTGTCGGTGTGGTCTTGGCTTGCAATGGCTATCGCGTGGAAGATCTTGGCGTGATGGTGCCGGCGGACAAAATCTTGTCGCGCGCTAAAGAAGTCGGCGCGGACATCATCGGTCTGAGCGGATTGATAACACCTTCACTTGAAGAGATGGCATATGTCGCCAAACAAATGGAACAGCAAGGCTTTAAAACTCCGCTCTTGATTGGTGGAGCGACGACCTCGCAATTGCACACAGCTGTTCGCATCAGTGAGAATTATTCCTCGCCGGTGATTCACGTGGCGGATGCTTCCCGAGTGGTTGGCGTTCTTAATCAACTTTTGGGGGCTGAAAGAGAAAGTTACGTAAAATCCTCGCGCGAAATGCAAAATAAAATGCGTGAAGATTACTTACGATCGCAAGCCGATATCGAATACTTGCCGCTAGCGGAAGCTCGTAAAAAACGTTTTAAGGCGACGCGTGCATTCACGGGTAAACCGAAAAAGACCGGCGTCTTTAAACTGAACCCCACGGAACAAGACATTCTCAATATGCTGGATTGGTCACCCTTCTTCTGGACTTGGGAGCTCAAGGGAAAATTCCCCGGCATTCTGGAGCATCCGAAGTATGGTATCCAGGCGAAGCAGATCTACGCCGAAGCGCGGGAACTTTTGAGTGACGGATTCAGGCAGGGATGGATTCAACCGGAAGTCACGCTCGGAATTTTCCCAGCTCACTCCGAGGATGAGTCGGTCATCGTGAAGGGACCGCAAGGTGAACACACGATTCCGTTCATGCGCCGGCAGATTCCAGCGACGTCATCGAGCTTCCAATATTGTCTGTCCGATTGGATTTGCACCAAAGAAGAAGGCCCGGATCACCTGGGAACGTTCGTTGTGTCATCCGGTTTTGGCTGTGTGAAAAAAGCGGACGAGCTCAAATCCAAGGGCGATGACTACACATCGATTATGGTGAAAGGGCTCGGCGATCGTGTGGCGGAAGCTCTGGCCGAGTGGGCGCATCAGCAGTTCCGCGAATTGATGACTGGTAAAAAAGAAGATTTGTCATTGTCAGAATTGCTTGAAGAAAAATATCAGGGCATTCGGCCCGCACCAGGATATCCATCGTGCCCGGACCACAAACTCAAAGAAGACATTTGGCATCTTCTTGGCGGCGAGGAAAATATCGGTGCACGCTTAACTGACACTCTCTCCATGGATCCCGCAGGAACGGTCGCGGGCTTTATGTTCCTGCATCCGGAAGCAAAGTACTTTCAATTGCAGAGCGTTGGCGAAGATCAAATCGCGGCCCTTGCCAAGATTCGAGGATTCAGTGCTGAAGAAATGAAACGCTGGATCGCATTCCAAGGTTAATTTTTTAAGAAACTGAATATTATCAAGCAAGTCGGTGGCCCAAAAATTGCGCCATACTCGGAATATGATCGCAATCGTGAAGCGAGCCGGTGATTGGAGTCAATTTCAAGTACTTCTCGAACTATTGACATCCCGCTCAATGCCTGCGATGAATTTTGAAATATGGACATTATTACGGAACCGCATAGAGTCCCTAATCGCGATCGTCAAAAAATCTTGTCGTTCAACGACCTTAAGACCTTGCGCGAGCGATTCCCGAACAAAAAAATTGTTCAATGTCATGGCGTTTATGACGTCCTCCATGCCGGCCACCTTTCTTACTTCCATTCAGCCAAACAATTCGGTGATATCTTGGTGGTCACGATCACTAGCGACCGTTACGTCAATAAAGGCCCGGGGCGCCCGTACTTCACGGCAAAAGTTCGCGCGAGCATGATCGCAGCGCTTGAGGACATCGACTTTGTGGCGATCAGTGATTTTCCGACGGCGGTGCCGAGTATTGAGCAGATTCGCCCTCACTTTTACGTGAAGGGGCCCGATTATCGCGACAAGAGCAAGGATGTCACAGGGGGCATCTATGCCGAGGAAGCGGCCACCGAACGCCACGGCGGAAAACTGATGTTCACTGAAGACGAAACATTCAGCTCTTCCAGCTTGATCAACCGTTTCTTTATCAACAGAACGGAAGATCAGCTTAAGACTGTCGACCGTGTGCGTGAACTTGGTGGTGAAACCGAAATCGGCAAGGTCCTCGATCGAGTCGCTCAGCAAAAGGTTTTAGTGGTGGGTGAGCCCATTGTCGACACCTACCGGTTTTGCATGCCGGAGAACATTTCGAGTAAAAGTCCGTCGATTTCCGCGCGTTTCCTTTATGAAGAAAATTACGCTGGCGGATCGCTCGCCATCGCCAATCATCTCGCGGACTTCTGTAAAGAAGTTCACCTGCTGGTCACGCATGGCAACGAGCCCTTTTTTCGCCAAATGCTGGGTGAAAAGATTGATGAGCGCGTGAAAATTCACGCCATCGCTCTCGATGGCGTACCCACGCCTCGGAAGACTCGTTACATTGCCGTTGATAAAGCTCAGCGGATATTTGAAATAACGGACTTGCGTTCTGATCAATGGGCGACCAAGTCTCCGGAAGAGTTTTCCGCGGAAATGCTACGTTTAAGTGGCAATATGGACGCAGTGATCATGGCTGATTTCGGTCACGGCTTGTTTGAAGGCCAGGTGTTAGAGGCTATCAAGGACATCAACACATTTATCGCGTTGAACGTTCAGACCAATTCCTCGAATTACGGGTTTAACATTTTTAGAAAACATCCGCGCTTTAACTATCTCAGTATGGATACGAAAGAGGCCCGCATCGCGTACCACGATCGCCATTCTGCACCCGTTGAAATTGGCCGCCGCGCACGTTCTGAGATGAAGAACGGCACTTCGGTGGCGATGACCTTGGGTTCGAATGGTTCTTATCTCTTTACGGGTGGGGGCGATGGCGAACATGTTTCTCCAGCGTTCGCCGACAATGTCATCGATGCGACAGGAGCGGGTGACGCGTTCTTCTGCTTGACCGCGTGCTTGCTGAAAGCGGAGTGCCCCCCTGATCTGGTCCCCTTCGTTGGCAACGTATTTGCGGGCCTGAAAACCAAAATCATAGGGAATAAGAGCGCCGTTTCAAAAGCACAGTTGATCAAAGCAATCGCTGCAATCCTTAAATAATGAGTCTAGTCGGGCGTTCGACTGGATTAGAATGGTCCTTTGAAATTCTGATCGGGGACGTCGTGCGTGCGTGCATCTTGATAGGCGCTAACGTCACTCAAATTGAGCATATGGCCCATCATCGCGGAAACGCTTTCCACGACTTCACGAGGTCCGTTGTAATAGTACTTGGTCAATCCGTGTGTCGAGGGTGAGGGATAATCGGGATAGGTCAAGCGGCGCGGGCGCGCTTTCAAATCAATACTTTCATCTTCACATACGCTCGCAATAATTTCTCCGGCCAGGCTACCAAACTTCCACGCATCATCCGCGACCAGCAAACGGCCAGTCTTACGCACAGAAGTTTTGATGGCGTCCATATCCATTGGCCGAAGCGTAAGCATGTCCAACACTTCAGCCGACACGTTTTGCTTTTCCAAATATTCAACGGCCTTCATCACTTCAAGAGTCATGTGTGACCATGTGACGATCGTAATGTCCGAACCCTGACGAGCAACACGCGCTTTGCCGATCGGAACCTGATAGTGCTCTTCCGGCACATCGGAAGTCGTATTGTGCAGCCAGCGGTGCTCAATGAAAATGACTGGGTTCGGATCCGCGACCGCAGCCATGAGTAAACCCTTCGCCGCGTAAGCGCTCGAGGGAACCACCACCTTCAAACCTGGAATATGAGAGTAAAGCGCTTCCAGGTTTTGCGAGTGCTGGTTCCCTTGTCCCCAACCACGACCGATGATCATGCGTACGACCATAGGGACGGACTTTTGACCGCCAAACATACTGAACCACTTGGCAGCGTTGTTGATCAGTTGGTCCATTGCATAGAGTGTGAAGTCCATGCGCTGATGCACCATGATCGGCTTCATCCCATTGAGAGCGGTGCCGATGGCGACACCCGTTAATCCATTTTCGGCAATCGGCATGTCAAAGACGCGCGTGGGGAAAAGTCCTTTCAATTTCGCTGTCGTACCAAATATGCATTTCGGATCGGGAACGCCTTCACCGATCACGTAGACAGAGCTGTCGGAGGCGAGGAGCTGTTCGGTACCTTCACGTAAGGCTTCGACGAAATTAATGATTCGCATAGATGTAGGCTCCTAATTCCTTGCGGTCCGGAAAAGGCGCATTTATCGCGTGCTCAAACGCGGCCGCGACCTCACGTGCGACCTTGTCTTCACACTCCGATGAGAAACCTTGCGACCACTGACCGTCAGCTTCCATTTGCTGTTGCAAAATGGTGAGAGGATCCCGGGCGCGCCAACTTTGAGTTTCCTCGGCCCCACGATACTTCAAATGATCATCGTTATTGGGGCCGCAATGCTCTAGGTGCCGGTAAGTCTTCAACTCGAGAAAGGCCGGGCCCTCTCCGCGGCGAATACTCTCCACCAATGGACGCGTTTCTGCGACGATGGCCGTACAGTCATTGCCATCGAGAGTGAGGTGGCGCAGGCCATGCGCGCGCGCAATGTCTGTGAGTGGCCGATTCGGTTGGCGATCTTGCAGATGCGTGTAGCAAGAATACATATTGTTTTCACAGACGAACAAAACGGGAAGTTTGTGAAGAGAGGCAAAGTTGGCGCTCTCATGGAAGACACCCTCTTCGAGCGCCGCATCACCGATGCAGACCGCGGTCACTTGTTTTTCACCTTTTAAAAAGCTAGCGAAAGCTAGTCCGACGCCGACGGGAATTGTTCCGCCGACGATGGAAGTCGATGCTGCGAAGCCTGCGCTCCAATCCACCAAATGCATCGAACCGCCTTGTCCGCGCGCGCAACCATCAGCTTTGCCGTAGAGTTCGCAAATCAATCCTGTGAGGCGTCCGCCTTTGGCTAGGTAGTGCGCATGAGCCCGGTGAGTACTCACCATCAAATCATCGGCCATCATCGAAGTGGCGACACCGACTGCCGCAGCTTCTTGTCCAATGCTCAAATGGACGGGGCAACGCATCTGCTGCTCGCTATAGCGCTTCGCAATTTCTTCTTCCACGCGGCGAATACGGAGAACACGATAGTAAAGCTCTTTCATCACGCTTCCGCCGTCGAGACGATTTGATCCCGCCGTTGGCCCGTAACCGATTGGCTAGGATAGGTCGATGGTTTTTTGCGATTTACAAAGTACACGCTATAAACCGTGTGCAAATAATCGCGGCTCAGCTTGTAAAACGACTTGAGAGTGAGAGCTTTCGACTTTCCACTCGAGCGGGTGCCAAGCGCGTACGGGACTTCCGCATACAAATAGCCCATACGAATCGCCTTGATGAGCAGTTCAGTTTGATAAAAGAAACCGCGTGCGTGAAGGTTCAAGCTTTGGAGAACACTTTTGCGGTAAACCACAGTGCCATTCATGTAATTAAGCAGCAGTCCGAAGGACAGATTAATTATCGCCTTATATGTCCGTGAAACCCAGCGGCGGCTGTGGCCACGGACTTCCACATTGTAAACGAAGGGTACGATAATGTCGACTTCCTTCATCAGGGGAAAGTAGCGCAGAATTTCAGTCGGTTCATTTTCGCCGTCACCGGGAAGCATTGTGACGACATCGCCGCGTGCAGCATGGGCGCCTTCCCAAAAACTGGCGCCAATTCCATGAGGTGTTTGGTGATGAATGACTTGCATGAAGGGGTAACGCTCCTTCAGGCGCTCCGCGATTTCGCGGGTCTTGTCGCGGCTTCCATCGTTGATGAGGACAATTTCACCATGGATGCTCAATTTCGCAAAAGCTTCCGCGGTTTCAGTCACCGCGCGCTCCACATTTGCTTCTTCGTTCAATGCCGGCATGACGATGGAAATGTCGTAAGATGTCATGAATTAGATTCCTTCGCGGTTCTTAAGATCGTGGAATTGTGCCAGCACATGCATGAGCACTTGATGAGCGTCCTCCACCAAACCGTAGTTTTCAAATGGAATGTGGAGCGAAATATTCGCCATCGCCTTAAGCTTCCCACCCGTAAAGCCGGTGAGCCCGATAATTGTGCAGCTCTTGCTCTGAGCCATCTCGGCCGCCTTGATCACATTCTCACTGTTTCCCGATGAGGAGATCAGGAGTACGACATCCTTAGGCGTTGGTTCCGCCAGTTCCAGCTGATACGCAAAACTTTCTGCATAGCCAAAATCATTAGAAATTGCCGTCAAAAGAGCCGTGTTCGAAGTTAAACAATGGACGTGAAGACCCTTCTTTCCCGAGAGGTGGCAGCCCTTTTCCCAGTCACAACTTAGATGCTCCGCGATAGCCGCCGAACCGCCGTTGCCACCCACAAAAATTCGGCCGCCATTTGCCCGCGTTTCACGCATCAATTGGGACGCCGCACTAAGCGCCTCATGGGAAACAGAATCCAGGCAATTTTGCAGCGCCGAACTGTAGTCCGAGAGGTAACTGCGAATCGTTTCGTGATTGAATGTACGATTGCGAAAACGTGGATCCTTTTGCATGAGGGACTTACAAAATATCAGTGACTAGAGAATGTCAAGAAAGGTAACACCATCTTTTTGGAGTAAATGAATGGCACGAGCACTAGTCACCGGTGGCGCTGGATTTGTGGGGTCCCACCTGGTTGAACGGCTTCTTAAGGATGGCCATGAGGTCATTGCGCTCGACAATCTTTCCGTAGGACGGGAATCCAACGTCGCGCACCTGAAAGACAATCCACGGTTTAAATTCGTGAAGGCGGACATCGGCCGCCGCGAAGATATTCAACAATACTTCTTCGAAATCGATTGGGTATTTCATTTGGCGGCACGCGCCGATATCGTACCTTCAATCGTCGAGCCTTACGAATATCATCGCTCGAACGTGGACGGAACCATCGCGGTTCTGGAAGCGGCCCGCACGGCGAACATCAAACGCTTTGTGTATACGGCGAGCTCCAGTTGTTATGGGATTCCAGATATGGTTCCGACACCTGAGACAGCTGAGATCCGGCCTATGTATCCTTACGCGCTCACCAAGTTTGTGGGTGAGTGCTACGTGAAGCATTGGGCTCAGACTTACAAGTTGCCGGCTGTTTCTGTGCGCTTTTTCAATGTGTATGGACCGCGTGCGCGGACAAGTGGAACCTATGGCGCCGTATTTGGAGTCTTCCTTTCGCAAATCGCACATGGCAAGCCACTCACCATCGTGGGTGACGGATCGCAAACTCGTGATTTTACATTTGTGACGGACGCAGTGGATGCGCTGGTGTCCGCGAGCAAGTCCGATTTGGTCGGAGAAATTATGAATGTGGGAAGTGGTGGCACATACAGCGTAAATACTCTCGTGGAGTTGTTGGGCGCAAAAGATGTGATTTATATTCCTAAGCGTCCCGGAGAGCCCGATTGCACATTCGCCGATGTTAGTAAAATTGAACGATTGCTTGGCTGGAAGGCGAAAACAAGCTTCGCTGATGGAGTGGCAGTCATGCGCCGTGAAGTCGAACGTTGGAAGGATGCTCCCTTATGGGATGTGAAGTCGATCAATGAAGCGACCAAAGACTGGTTCAAATATTTAGGAGGGTAGTCAGCGTGAGTTCAATCAAATTCCCAAAGGTAGCCATCACTGGTGGTGCCGGATATGTCGGCAGCATGCTCGTTCCGTATCTGATTGATCGTGGCTATGAAGTCACGGTGCTAGATACATTTTGGTATGGCGATGATGTGTATCCTCAGTTGAAAGACCGAAGCAAATTGCGCAAAGTGAAGGGTGATATCCGAAACCCATCGGATTTGGACAAGGCTTTTGCGGGGCAAGATGCCGTTTTGCATCTCGCCTGTGTCTCGAATGATCCGAGTTTCGATTTGCAGCCGCAATTGGGTAAAACAATCAATTACGATTGCTTTAAAGACATCATGGACACCGTGAAATCGTGTGGCGTTAAACGGTTCATTTACGCTTCGAGCTCCAGCGTCTATGGCGTCAAAGACACTCCGAATGTGACGGAAGAGGCGACCTGCGAACCATTGACGGACTACTCAAAATTTAAGCTAATGTGTGAAGAAGATCTGAAGCGCGCGGACATGGGAGCGACGGAATGGTCTGTGATTCGTCCTGCGACAGTCTGTGGATATGGTCCTCGTTTGCGCCTTGACTTGACGGTCAACATTCTGACGATCAGTGCGTTGGCTAAGAAGAAGATCACTGTTCACGGCGGCAAACAACTTCGTCCCAATTTAAACATTAAAGATATGATTCGTGCCTACGGCGTGTTTTTGGAAGCGCCGAAAGAACAAATTCATCAGAAGATTTTCAACGTGGGTTTTGAAAATCGCTCGGTGGGAGACATTGCTGAGATGGCACGCAGAGTGGTGAATGATTCCACGGTGGATCTCGTCGTTGAGCCGACTCATGATCACCGTTCGTATCATGTGAATTCGGACAAAGTGGCTCGCGAACTTGGATTCAAGCCGGAGTATACGATTGAAGAAGCCATTCAATCGTTGGTCACAGAATGGAAAAAGGGCGGGATCAACGACGCGTTGACCAACTCGATGTACTACAACATACGCCGCATGAAAGAACTTAACTTGGAGAACGCTTAATGAAAGTCCGATACAGTTACCTGCAGCAGCAATTCGCAAATCCTGAACCTATCTTTGAAGGCATTCGGGAACTTTTGAAGTCGGGTGCTTTCACTCTCGGTCCGCAAGTGGCGGAGTTTGAAGGTAAGTTCGCGCAGTTGATTGGAACTAAATACGCTATCGGCGTAGCAAGTGGCACGGACGCGTTAAAGCTGCCATTGAAGGCTTTGGGCGTGGGTCATGGCGATGAGGTCATCACGGCCGCAAATACTTTTATCGCGACCGTCGGTGCTATCAATGAAATCGGAGCCACCGCACGATTCGTGGATGCGACTCCGAATTATGTGATGGACGCGACCCAAATTGAAAGGGCGATCACGAAGAAAACGAAAGCGATCATGCCAGTGCACTTTACGGGCGAGCCCGTGGAGATGGAGCAAGTTCTCTACGTGAGCAAGAAGTATAGCTTGCCGATCGTCGAAGATGCCTGTCAGTCGATTCTTTGCAAGTACAAGGGACAGACTTGCGGGACCTTTGGCTCCGCAGGTGGCTTTTCGCTCCATCCTTTGAAGAATTTGAATGTGTGGGCGGACGGCGGCGTGATCGTCACTAACGACGCCGAAATGGATCGCAAGCTCCGATTGCTGCGCAATCATGGATTGAAAAATCGCGATGAAATCGAAGTGCTGGGCTACAACAGCCGTCTCGACACGATTCAAGCGATCGTGGGCAATTGGTTGATTCCCCAAACTCGCGCGATCACTTCGAAACGCCAGGAGAATGCGGCTTATTACGATGCCGCGTTTATGAAGATGGACGGTTTGGTGCGCTTGCCGCCGAAGCGCGCGAATTGCGAGCGCGTTTATCACCTCTACATTTTCGAAGTGGATGAAAAGCATCGCAATCCGCTGCTGCAGTTCCTGCTCAATTCTGGAATTGAAGCGAAGGTTCATTATCCGATTCCGCTTTATCAACAAGAAGGATTGCGCCATTTGGGTTACAAGGCCGGCGATTTCCCTGAGACGGATCGTCATTCGCGCCACATCATCACATTGCCTGTTGACCAGCACCTGAGTCGTGAGGAGCAGGATTACTGCATCGGCAAAGTGCAAGAGTACTTTACGAAGGCTAAATAATGCGTGTTCCATATGTGAACTTCCCTGAGCAATTTCGTCAGTCGCGTGAAGAGACTATGGCAGCGGTTGAAAGTGTGTTGTCACGCGGCGATTTTATTCAAGGTCAGGCCGTCTCTGAGTTTGAGGAGGCCTTTGCGAAGCTGTGCGGAGTGAAGTTTGCGATTGGATGCGCAAATGGCACCGATTCCTTGATTATGTGTATGCGTGAATTGGGAATCGGTCCCAGAGATGAAGTGATCACGACTTCCAACTCGTGGATTTCATCGGCTTCAAGTATCGCTCTGATAGGCGCGCGTCCCGTGTTTGTGGACGTCGACACGGATCAGAACATGAATCCCGCGCTGCTCGAGAAAGCGATCACGAAGAAAACCAAATGCATTATGCCTGTTCATCTCACGGGCCGCTGCGCACGGATGCCCGAGATCATGGCGATTGCCGATAAGCATGGTATTCCGGTTTTAGAAGATGCGGCTCAAGCGATTTGCGCTTCGGTGGCGGGAATCAAAGCGGGCTGCGGCGGATTGTTCGGTTCGTTTAGTTTGCATCCATTGAAGAATCTGAACGCGACCGGAGATGCTGGAATTATCACGACCAATGATGAGCAGAGGGCGAAAAAGCTGCGAATGTGGCGCAATCACGGAATGCGCAATCGCGATGAAATTGATTTTTGGGGCTACAACTCCCGATTGGACACTCTCCAGGCGGCGATCCTGAACGTTCGACTTAAAAAATTACCCGAAGTGATTGAGCGTCGGCGCTCTCTTGCGAAACGTTACATCACTGCATTGAATGAGGTGGTGCAGTGTCCGTTTGAGCGGGATGACGAGTTCCATACGTTCCATGTCTTTGTAATTCAGTGTGACCGCCGCGATGAACTGCAGAAGTTTTTGTTGGAGCAGGGGGTTGACACAAAGATTCACTACCCGATTCCGATCCATCTTCAGCGCGCGGCCGCCGAACTTGGATATAAGCGTGGCGATCTTCCGGAGACGGAGAAACAGATGAGTCGCATCTTGTCCCTGCCGATTAATCAATACTTGAGTGATGAGCAAGCGGATTTAGTGATCGAAAAAGTCCGGGAATTTTACTCTTAAATAGGATTTGGGTTGTTGGGGTCGACGGCGCGGATCCGGAGCGAGGCCACTCCGGATCACCCAACTTGCCTCTAAACGAAATTTAAATGCTGAGGCTCATTGCCCTTCGGCTTCGAGACTTGAACCGTGCCCTTTTTCACGCCATCCAAGTACTCGTTCACCTTGTGCTGCAAACACAGGGTTCCACACATTACTTGCGCGTTGAAGTTGGGAGAAGCCAAGTAGTTAATCACTTCCCAATAGCGATCGCTATTGTAGATCTCTTTGAAGCCTTGAGTGACGATGTTGCCCATGTGGAACTTCTTGTACTGGTCGTTAAAGAACATTCCGCAGGGCGCAACCAATCCTGAGCCTGAGATCTGCAGCAAAAACGGAGGGCCATAGCAGCGCTGATAGGACCGGGTGCCTTCGTCCGCGATCTTCGACCATTTGACCGTAACTTGATATTCGTCATCGGACATCGCTTCCGCGGCGTGGAGCTTGTCGTACATTTTTTTATATCCACCGTAGTCCACTCCAAGGAATCCATCTTCGTTGTCGCTACAGTGTTTGATGACGAGGTAATCGGGGCGCAAATCCTTTCCGAGTTGCGCAAGCGGAAGAATCTGATCTTCATACTCGGGCATGAGGACCATTTGTAGTCCGATCGTGCAATCGAGCTTTTGTTCCTTTTTTAGGCGCACCATGGTTTTGATATTTTCACAGATCTTGTCGAACCATTCTTCCTTCACACCCATGATTTCCGCGTAGCGTTTACGTTCGCCAGCGCTGATGTTGATACGTAAATAGGTGAGATGAGGAAGTATCTGTTCAAGCTTGCGTTCGTTCAGTAAGTAGGCGTTTGTGCCTACGGCCATGGAGATTCCGTTTTGGGAACCACGTTGGATCGCGTCCACGAAGACAGGAGAGAGCGTGCTCTCACCATCAGAAACCAGACTGATAGCCTTAACACCGATCTCCGCGCATTCATCCATAAAACGAAAGACGGTGTCGCGGGTAATCGGAAGGCGTTCATTCTCTTGCATCATTGCATAGCAATAATGGCAGCCGTAATTGCAGGCGCGAGTAAGGGACATGTCGATGGTGATAGGAGCCACCCGCTCGCCGCGTTCCCAAGCTTTGATTCTTTCGGTGTGCCAAGCGATTTTTGTGCCGTCCAGAATAAGCTTAGTGTGGTCAATTGCTAAATCAGATGACATGCGACGAGCCTCCAAATCGGTGGAAAGATCAGAAGTTAAATCAATTTACAGGCCCTGTAAACTGTGTTTATCTGCGACCTATGACTGAACTAAACTACCATGAACTCGTCACGGGTTATTACGACAACCTCAATAACAACTTGCGCAATTTCAAAGGCGGACCCGGTTTTTTAGAAACGTGGGTTCACGATGAAGATCACAACCGCTCCCTACTTGAGATTTTAGATTTGGCTCATAGTCACGGCGTCACTGGTTTGAAGATTCATCTGCCGAAAGATGTTGTCGGCACTCTGAACTTGGATTGGCTTCGTAAAAATGCGAGCGAATATGGTTCCGTTGAACTCAAAGGCGAAGATTTAACGTATTCGAATGTCAAAGACCGATCTGTTGTTGACGAATTTGGTGTGGTCTCGCCCTGTTACGCGGCTTATCTGAAGCAACACACGATTTGGTTCGAAGGTCCGGTTGAAAATCGTGGAATGTCGGTTCTTGTTTCGGGTGGACTCTCAGTCGTCGTCGATGATCAAGGAATTGTTAAAGAAGCCAAACATGCAGGATATGTAGGTGCTGAGCGCGCGCTGATGGATTGTTTCTGTAACGTTGTGGTTGGCCGAAGCCTTCAAGAGTCGGCTGAGCATGGTGTGATTCGCTTGGAAAGCGAGATGCGTGACCCAAATATGCCGCTCAAGGTGAAAGGATTGCTCACTCCTGAAAATGCAGATCCGATGTTTGCCCTTCCGACAAAGTTGGTGCGTGAAATTTGGCATCAATATGTCAAAGCCGAAGGCATCACTCCCCAGCGCAATTTTTGGCGTGATCCGGTCCCAGCGGCATGGTTGGAATTGCCGTATGAAGACAAGATGAAGCAAGCACAAATCAGGATGACCGAAGGTTGCCGCCTCATGGGACTGCAGGTGGACGTGCTCGTCACGAAGATATTGAATGACACGCGTTTGGTGCTCTCGTATAAACAGAACCCGTCTATGCCAGACTTTGGCCGTCACATGATTAAACTCGAGCGTTGGTTGCGTTCCCAAATGCACATGGAAGTCGAGCTTCAGCTTGAAAGCATTGAAGACCGCAACCGTCGGGAAGAACGTACGAAGCGCACCTAAACGTAATAGGTCACGTTTCGCATAATCAGAATTTCGATTCCGTTGAGAATATAGAGGGCGAGTGCAATCCGCTGGAGGTTACGCTCGTTGTCCACTTCGCTCAGTTCCCGCGTAGCCACAAAATACCATGCGGGGGCCATGAAGGCCCATAGGCGTGACGTTTCCGACGACAAACCACTGATATCCAAGGCTAGAACGAACAATAAAATCGCGCGTACGAGTTGGTCGTTGAGCTCCAACCTCTTCCATGAGAGGCGCAAGTTGCGTTTGCAGGCATAGAACGCGACCAAGACCAGCGGCACGCCCAAGAAAAACGAAAAACAAATGAGGTTAGTAAAGACACTTAAGAAATATACGATAGGTCCCTTATTCACGAACATTTTCTTAAAGTGAACAAAGAGGTGGGTGACGACGAAGTGATCCCAAAAGTATTGAAAGAGTTCGATACCGAAGACGAAATATAAAGCGGCCCACGCCACCACCAATGTGCCCAAGAGTGCGAGCGCGAACTTTTTGATGACGTTCATATTGAGTTTGGGACCGATTCCGCGTCCGAGAAGAGCAATCGCCAAAGTAAAAACCAAAATGCCGGTAAAGGCGACGGATTCCCACACTACGAGTCCTGCAGCGAGGACGAGGAGCAGTGCCGCACCGATAAAGAGCGGCATATTTTGGCTGCGGCCACGCACAAAAAATAGAAGCGAAAGAGAGCTGACGGGAATAAGAATATGATGGCCGAGTGCGAACATATGTGCAAAGCCATGCGCGATCAGTGGACTCATCGAGAGGACCATGATCGCATTGCGAGCGAGACCTTCACTGAACGATTCCTTTAATACCAAATACATTGGTATCAAGAAGAGACCAATGAGTAGAATGAAGACGATCGACATACCTACTGCTCGCAATTCCAAATTGCTGACGTCGAGACCGAGTGCGCCCATTCCGGCTTTCGAAACTCTGTCAATATAGTAAAACATGAGAACGTAAGCCGGTGGTTTAATCGCCAATGATCCACGCAGCTTGCCGTCGACGCCTGCATACTTAGGCATGTCTTGCAGAAATTCCCCAGCACTGGGGATTCCATCCACGATTTTAACTAAGCTAGGACAATCGTCATCATTCTTAGCCAAATTGAGAGTGGCAAGCGTCTTAAACCCACCCATGACGAGATATTGGCTACCGATAACCGAGAAACACAGGACGCAATAAGCCCACCCAATCACTAGCCATGTATGCTTGGTCCTTAAGATGCCCTTCCAAATCGCAGCAGAAATGAAAATCCAGGCGATGAAGGCGAAGCTTGCGGCGGCTTTTTTGTACCACAGCATTTTATTTGATTGTCCGACAGCATCCTTGAACATTTCGTCGGCCCACCAATATCCAACGACATGTTCGAAGTAGGGAAGGCCGAGCGGCAGAATCATCAGCGCCACCAGCGTGAGAATCGCAAAGGTGCCCCCGACCAAATAGAGAAGTTGGCTGTCCGTACTTTCGCGAAAGAGAAATGGATACTTCATCGGCTTTCCTTATTCAGAACTTGGTACACCATCAATAGTCCTGTGAGACTTGCGATTGAGCTACACAGGCTTACGCTGATTGTCGTCCACTCTAGATTGAGGTGCAACATGACACTCGCGAGAAATGCGAGGCAGAACATGATGAGAGTCAGTGCGGAGATAAAAAACTCGATCGAATTTTTTCCGGCAGCGATTAGGATCGGTCCATGGGCCATATAGAGCAGGCGGAAGAATGTGGCAATGGCGAGCCATCGCGCAATTATGCCGGAGTCGTACCACTCTTTTCCAAAGACGAGTTCGAACAATTGTGGGGCAACGAAGGCAAAGACAATCACCGCGGGAGCCGTCACCAAGCCCAGAGTAGACAGTGATTTCAAAAACATCGTCTTGCGGTGGGAGATGTCCGTCTTGGTGATGTGTTGCAAATACACCATTCCAAACGCGTGCCCCACGAGAACGACTGGGCCATCGAGCAGCCGGTTCGCCAAACTAAATTGACCGAGAAGGGCTGTCGAAAAGTGAGTCTTCATAAAAAACGAAAGAAGCAGGGGGCTGCCGGTCGAAAGGGCCGTGGACGGCAAGCTATTCCGGGGAAATCGTGAATACTGCTTAAATGTATGGAATAAGATCTTGGGTGGATCGAAAACCCACGGGGCGTGCCGACTGAGGTAAAAGAGAGAAAAAATGAGGCCGAGCAAATTGGCCAAAATCAAACCCGTCGCATGAGCGCCGAGGAGTCCCAAGGCAATCCCAATTGCTACGACTAGCCCGCGTTCGATCAAGTTTCTCAATCCTAAGACCTGGAACTTTTGGTCGCGCGAAACCCATGCGCCGAGCGCGGGGATATATCCGCACGCGACGACTGACAGGCCCGTCAAAAGAATATTGGAAGCTGAAAGTTCGGGACTGGGAATAATCAGGGTTAAACTAAAACCCGCGAGGGTGGTGAGAACTCCAAAAAGAAGCGAAAGATAGAGGCAAAGTGAGAGTAGCTTCTTGCCTTCGGCTTCCGTGTCCGCGATGACAATGGCCAAATCGTAGCGAAAATTTGCAAGCGTCCCGATCATCGCCGAAGTCGTGTAGTAGAGTGCGAAAATTCCAAAACTTTCCGGATCGTAAAGGCGGCTGAGTATGGGAATCGTGAGCACGGATAAAATTTGGGCCGATGCGGAACCGGCCATGAGTTCGATGACTTTGCGTTTGAAACTACGATTTACATTCACGGTTTGCGGCTGAAATAAAGCAGATTGCGAGTTTCGTGAACGAGGCGCATTCCGTTGAGAGCTAAAATGCGGCGCTTCGACTCTTCTCTGAGGAACTCAGAATGAAATTCCAGAACAATGCGGTCGGTATGCGCGAGAGTCTCGGGTGCGCCCGTTAAGACATCGAGTTCGCCTCCTTCGACGTCGATCTTCATCAAATCTACGTGATTTATGCCGTTGTTTCTGGCGAAATCATCGAGGGCGACGGCCATGACAGTGATTGGCTTGATCACTGCGTCGCGCTTCAAGTTGTCATTTATGATTCCACTGCTCAAAGTCGAGTGGGATTTCATTCCGAAAGTCACCTCGCCGTTTGAGCTATAGACTGCAGAATTGATGGCTGTGACATTGCTTATCTTGTTCAAGCGCAAATTGCTTTGCAAGCGATCGAAGGTGTCGGGGGATGGCTCAAACGAAACAATCCGGCCCTTGGGCCCTACCTGCATGGACTTACGGATCGCGAACATTCCGATGTTAGCGCCGACGTCGAGAATTGTCCAACCGGGTTGTGCGACAAAGCCATTCACATTTTCATATTCGTTGCACAGAAAAATTTCGTAATAAGGAGTGAGCTCGCAGCTGTATTCGCGAAAGAAAAAATCAATTTCGCGAAAGCGCATTTGGATCAACTTACCTTCCGGAGATTTCGATCTTAAAACTTGATTGGCAAAAACGTATTGGGAAAGTTTAAATTTACTCGAGAATCCGCGGGCGGAACCGAACAGCTTAAAGAACATTTTGGGCTTGTCGACAAGCTGGGCAAAATTCAATCCTGGACCCTCCGCAAAGTAGCCGTTTGGCCATCTAAATTGGATGCCCGATCCAAAGGGGTTGTTCAAGGCCTATAGGGAGTCGACGCGAGGCATTGCCGTGGGTGGATTAGAATGTCTTGAAGAACGCTCCCTGGTCCGATAATCGTTGATGAAAGCATGCTTTTCACTTCGATCTTATTTCTTACGTTATTTTTGCCGCTTTTTCTGATCGTTTATTATCGAAAGCCTTCCAACGCGGTCGCCTTGTTTTTTAGTTTGGCGTTTTACTTTTGGGGGGCGCCGCAGTTCTTGCCCGTGGTCTTAGTGGCGGGTGGGTTCAATTATTTTTTGAGTCTGCGTATTTCCAGGAGTCAGGAGCCTAACCACCGATTGCTATATCTGATGGTTGGTGTTGTGGCTCATTTGGGCCTGCTGGTTTACTACAAGTACACCGGATTTTTTGTCGAGCAATTGAACTTGATTATGCCCGAAAGCTCCCGCATTCCGTTGCCGGCTATCGCTCTGCCGCTTGGAATTTCGTTTATTACATTCGAACAAATCAGTTACCTGATGGATGTTTATCGCCGTGATTGCGAGCCCGCCCGCAAATTGCCTGATTATTATTTGTTTCTTCTGTTTTTTCCGCACTCGATCGCGGGTCCGATTTTCCGTTGGAAGGATTTGGAGCAACAAATTCGCGCGCGTGTCTTGAGCAATGATCAAATTTTTGAAGGGTTCATTCGCTTTATCTATGGTTTGGGCAAAAAGGCGCTCGTCGCAAATTATGTGGCATATCCCGCGGATAAAATATTTGCTTTGCCTATGAGCGAAGTAGGATTCACTTACTCCTGGCTTGCGGTGTTTTGCTATACTTTGCAAATTTATTTCGACTTTTCGGCATACTCCGATATGGCCATCGGGATCGGCAAGATGGCGGGATTCAATTTTAAGGAGAATTTCCAGTATCCATATCTTTCCCGATCAGTGACTGAGTTTTGGCAGCGCTGGCATATTTCTCTCACATCCTGGTTTCGTTCATATCTTTATATTCCGCTCGGGGGAAATCGGGTGTCCCTCGCGCGCCATTACCTAAATATTTTAATTGTGTTTACAGTTTCGGGTTTTTGGCATGGACCTTCGTGGAACTTTGTGATTTGGGGTGTGTATTTCGGTTTGTTGATCGTGGCGGAGCGATTGCTCAATTTGGGCACCGCTGCCTCAAAGCTGATCACCTTTGATTTCCGCACTCTGTTTACGTTTGTCTTGGTGATGATTGGTTGGGTTTTTTTTCGCGCCGTTGACCTGAGTCACGCGGGGGCCTTCTTAAAGTCCATGATCGGCCTAAATGGGGATCCCGCGTTGATTAGTTTAGCCTCGGCGCAAGTTCTACCTTTGCGATGTTTGATTGTTCTCGCTATTTCCGTTGTGATATTGCTGCTTGAACCATGGATTTACCGTCGCCTGGCGATAGGGCACCGCGAGTGGCGGTGGGCTTTCGCGGGAATGGCATTTTTCCTTTCCATCGCGACGATCGCGAATTCCACATATAACCCTTTTATTTATTTTCGGTTTTAAATGAATTTGCGAATAGCGATCATAATCTTTTTTCTTATCCCCCTGATTCCGATGCCGAAGACTTTTTCATTGGCGGGCGTCATAGAAGATGCCCCGCGCGCGAAATTTTCCTGGCATGGATTGGCGACTGGAAAGTATCAGGAGCAGTTCGAAAAATATTTTTCTCGGCATTTCGGGTTTTATTCGGCTCTCGTTCGTCTTGACAATACGCTCAACTTCGCTTTGCAGGAAACAAATTTTAACAGTAGCCGTTGCGTTGTGATCGCGAATTCGGATGTTTATTTCGCGCCTGATGAATTGCAAATGCGGGAGCGGCGTTCTTTCGACTGGCCGAAGATCGAAGAGAAGATCCGCGTCCTCGCCCTCGGGACGAAGAAACTGAAGAGCATGGGTATTGATGTCGTAGTATTATATGTGCCTGCGAAGATAAATTATTATGAGGAAGCGATTCCTGACCGTTGGAAAATACATCGTGAAGGACCTCTGCCCTATAAAGAAGTGACGAGCAAAGCTTTGGCGCTGATGAAATCACTAGGTGTCCCGGTGTTAAACGCTGAAGAATTGATCGCGGAAATTGGAAAGGCAACGGGCCGTACACCGTACCCTCGGCGCGGACGTCACTGGACTCAGTTGGTTTCGTGTGAAGTGCTAGGTAAGATCAGCCGACCCGGATTTACTTGTTTGCCCGCCGTGGAAGCGGAAGGCAGCAAGGCCGAGCGCGACCAATACGAATGTATCAATGCCTTTTTAGATTTTAAGGCTCCCGAGCGCGTCTTCCGCCCAGCTCCTACTGTGGATAAAGTTTCCGACGGACGCAAAGCCCTCTTTGTAGGATCTTCTTTCACCCGAGAGCTTGAGACGGAGGCCCGGCGTCTTGATTTGTTTGCTGATTTGCACGACTTTTATTACAACAAGACCGACTTTGTGGGCGAAAAGGGAGAGGCGATAAAAGTTGGCGAAGCGTGGAAAGATTTTGTCCGCACGAGAAATTTGATTGTGGTGGATTTTTTCGAACCCCAGGTAGATGAGATCGGACACGGATTTATGGATCAAGTCTTAAGGGAATTTTAGGAGAGGCGGCCAGATGTCACAAATTACTTCGCGAGTGGGCGAGCGCTTGATTCCGGGCGAACTGAAAACGAAAGATGAACGTCTTCATTTTTTAAAGCACCTGTTTCCCTACGAGAATTTCAAGCCGCAGCTCAAAGGTCTCGAAGTCTTGGAGATCGGATGCGGTGAAGGCTACGGGGCAGCGACACTTTCCGCGAGTGTAAAGTCAATAACCGGAGTGGATGTCGATCCCGCGATTATTCTCCACGCTGAAAAGAAATATGGTTCCGCGAATTGCTTATTCAAAGTGTATGATGGCAATCAATTGCCATTCGCCAATCATTCCTTCGACGCAATTGTCTCGCTACAAGTGATCGAACACATCATGAACGATGAGCAGTATTTGGGAGAGATCGTTCGCGTGCTTCGTCCCGGCGGAGTTTTAATTTTGACGACTCCGAACCGCGTTTACCGTTTGAAGCCTGGACAAAAACCTTGGAATCGCTTTCACGTCCGCGAGTATGAAATGAATGAGTTAAAAAAACTTGTGGGAAAGTTTTTTGACTCGATCGAATGTCTCGGAATTCGCGCGACTGATGAGATACAAAGGTATGAGTTTGCAAAGGTAAAGAGCGGATTCTACCGGTACGACTTTTTGAACTTGCGGCACTATGTTCCCGACTCGGTGAAGGTCTTCTTGCGCAAGCTGGTTGTGAAAAATTCCGAACAGCCACTTTCCAGTCAAGACTTAGAAATGAAATACGATCTCAAGGATTACTATATCATTCGCGACCGAATCGATTTGGAAGCTTTGGATCTGCTCATTATCGCGCGAACCAGAGCGGCGAATTAATAGACGTACGCCTTCACATTGCCTTTCCACAGCGTGGGAATGGTGAAGTCGGCCGCTTGCTCACCACGATAAATCCTCGAGACAGTGCGGGCGGACGCTCTCCGCAAATAGGGCTGCGGCTCTTTGGAATATTCAAAATTGTGGCTTGTAAGTGTTTCCTTGGGGACATAAAGACTCGCCCCCCGCCCATACGGATAAATCACTCGGTAATTGGCGAATGACCAGAGGCCGAGCAAGGGTTTGTCAAGAAAGGCTGCGAGATGCATCAGGGCCGAGTCCGTCCCGATAAAATACGTGGTTGAGTTCAGAAGATTCACCAGTTCTCCAAACGGGCGATTTTGGTGGAGTACGGCTTTTGCGCGAAGGTCTTGCGGAAGGCCCGCGAGCAGCTTTTCGCAGTAACTCGTTTCAGTCGGACTTCCTCCGCAAAATATCCAAATTTGCTCGAAATCCTCTCCTATAGAGATCAGAAGTTCGGTCCAAAAGTCGAAGGAATAATATTTCACAATGCTTGAAGCCGTGGGGTGAATTCCTAAGACGCGCGACTTTTCAGTCGCGGTTAATTTGAATGCCACCCTTAGATCGAATGTGGCTTCGGGATCCAAATGCTCGAAACCTGGAACGCCTCTGAGAAGTGCAAAATTATTTTCGATGTGATGGACGTCGGCATTGGGGCGTCCAGTATATTTTAGAAGTCCATTGTGCCAGTTTGTTTCGGGTGGACGAAGCAGGTACTTGTTCTTGGATCGGGAGAAGAAAGCCGACCAAAATTCCCGCCGCCAAGTAGGGTAACAAGAGAAGGATGCGTCGGTTTTGGCTTTGCGCGCTGCCTTGAATAGCTCAACATTCGTTTTCACTTCAACGACATTCGGATGAAAGGCGCGAAAAAACGCTGAACTGCCATTGCGAAATGCGATGGTCTGAACCTCATGATGTCTTCGCAACTGATTGAGGACCGGAAAATTGATAATGGAATTGCCAAGGCCTTGCAGTGAATAGAACGTTATGGTCATTGTTCGGCAGAGTTAAACATGAAACAGCGTGGCCCTCAAGGAGAAGGGCCGGCCGGATTCTCTACGGGACCACATATATAAGGACAGTCCCTCCAACGCCTCCAAGTGACGAAGGCCGTCCTCCGCCAGAAGTTAGACATACAAAACCCCATCAAACCCCCTTATATTGGCCTTAAGCTTGGCGCACCCTTCGCATTTTGCCCACCAGAACTAAAAACTAAAGAAAAAGTGAAAGGGTAGGTCTATGCTTTTCAATCAACGCACATCGCGTATTATCACATGCGTTTTGGCGACGGCCATCGTGATGCCGTCCGTAAGTATCGCGCAAAATCGCGGTACAACCATCGTTCCGGGAGTGATTCAACAAACTCCGGGTACTTACCAATTGGAAGATACCGCGGCGATTGCCCGTGAATACATTAGCTTTTCCAAGCAATTGCAACAGCAAGATCAAGAGCAATATCAGAAGATCACGGAAGCCGCGAAAACCGGTTACCTTGAACTCTACAATATGTTGCAGGCTTTGCGCGATTTGAGCGTGCAGTCGACTTCCACCCAATTGAATGCGATCACCGCTGAACAGCACTTGGTTGCGATCAACAACTTTAAACGTTCGAAAGATCAATTGACCACCGAAACAGCCGCTTTGGCCGTTTTGAAAGACGTGTGGGCGGGAATTTCCGGCGTTGATGCCGAAGGAAAGACAAGCAACAAGTTGCAAACAGTTGGTGTTTATCAAAAAGGCCAGTTGAATTTGGAAAAGTTGTTGGTCGTTTACGAGCGCGCCATCAACAATATGACCGCGGAAGCTGCGAATCTTCCGTTGCGCGTGCGTAACAACATGACCGTGGTGACTGTTCCGAAAGGCATGAGCCTTGAGCCCGTTCAGGTGCAAATGACTCCGGCCGCTTTGCAACAGCAGTACGCAGACATTCGTTTGATGTCCAAAATCACTGAAGACGAAAAGGAGACAAAACTTAAGCCGATCTCCGTGGAAATTGCCACTCACATGGACAAGTTCCTTGGTGAAAACGGTTTGAAACTCTACTGGCAAAATGACAAGCAAAAGGGCGATCGCGAAGAGTGGATCGAGTCCTTGTTGAACAAGGCCAAGATCATTAAGTATGTTCGCGCCGTTTACTGCGCGCCCACCGGCGTTCCTGCGATCGACATTCCGAAGCCCACGATGTTGAACCTCGATTACTTGAAGCGCGGCGGAAGCTCCGTGCGCCTCGTGCAGACGGCGACGTTTGAAGAGGATGAAATCCGCGCGACTCTCACTCGCTTCGACCAGTACTTCGTGTCGGTTGAATCGCAGTCCGGCGCTTACAACGACATCGGCGGTATCGGCGGCATGATCCACCGTGTGAACTCGACGTTCACTTGGCACAATGAAGTTTACGCTTACCTGAGCATGATGAAGATCCTCCGCGACATGTACGTGGACGAACTCGACTTGCAAACCAACTCTGTCATGGGTTGCGAAAAAGTTCGTGAAAGATACTACTCCATGTACGGTTCGATCCGTAACGACGCGAAGACAAAGGCTCAAGTTGATGAGCTGATTCTTGGCGCGAACTCGGGCATGACGAACATGCAGGTTGCATTCTCGAGCTTGGGCGAACTCTTGATCGGTAAAATCGCGTACGCCAAGAAAGCTCGCGAGTTCTTGAAGTCTCACCCGGCGGCAAGTGCCATTGGCCAAGCCATCGAAGAAGACCCGGACTTGAAGTAACGACTCTGGTCAGAGGGAGGACTCGGTCATGCGCTTATTGTTGGTGTTATTCATTCTTCTTGGCGTAGGATCTGAGTCCTTCGCCAAGAACAAAAATCCAGGATCCGGACGCAAGTTGAAGCGCGGCCACTGGCTCACATGCTGGGGAGGCGAAGAAACGCAAGTGCGCGTGGATCCCGCGTTTCACAAAGACACTCCGGAAGAAGAAGTCGCGTCTTACATTCCGAAATTCGCGGGCTCCTATCGTTTCGAAGTGAAAGACACTTGGGAAGAATGGGTCACGAAGAGCGGTACGGACTGCGGACGATGCGGACAAACATGCACGGGCGACTCTAAGAATCAAACTTGCTATTGCAACAGCTGCACGTGGCAGGAGTTGGAAACCTTCTATCGTCCATGGTCCATTCAGAAAGTAAGTTGGTCGGTGCAGTGGCTGCAGGATCAATCTTACCGCCAAAAGCGTGTGAAGTGGCTGAACGATGGCAAACCAAAAGTGAACCAGGATCTAAACAGTCTTTTGAAATTCGATCCCGAGCGCCCTTTGGAATATTTCCTGTTCCCGGGGGAGCGCGAGTATGTCTCGGCAAGTAACGGCGGAGGATTCTTTTCCTCGGCGAATTATATCACCCCCACCGTCAGCATCGGCCGCGCCCGTCATAAGTACGACATTCAGGTGCAATCATCGCGCGGACAGAAGTTCCTCTGTGACGATGTCGACTTTAATATGAGCGCGACCATACGCACGGGAGAGCGCGTGAAGGGTCCGACTCCGAATGCGATTGAGTTCCGCGGCGAATGGGCGTTGGGTAAGAAAGATTCCCAGGGCCGCTTCTCTGAGGAGCCCTCGCGCTTTTATCTGACCGACGTGTCCGCGATGCGCTACGAAGGGCAAAATAAAGTCGATCACTACAAGGAGGCTCAGCTTGAAATTGAACTCGTACACCTCAATCACTTATGGTGGCTCATCGATTTGGGTGTTTCGCACTCGCTCAATATGCGCGACATGCAAAGCCGTGTGAAATGGACGACCGGAACCGACAAGACTCCTCCTGTGGCGGTTTACGAAATCAAGTCGATGGATTTGTTCAAGACTGACATCTTGGGCAATGATTACCGTTTGGCTTACAACGAGAGCTATGCGGTTTGCACGAAGATGCGCCGACTGAACAATATTTATTACGACACTCACAAATTGTGGTTCTTCGAACAATGGTCGGAAGCGAACTGCTCGGCGTTCGAGTACGCTCCTCCCGGCCAGAAGGACCTTCGTTCCGGTGGCCAACGTGTTGCGGATTTTCTTTCCCGTTTGGTCGGCTTCGGTGTTTTCTAAAGGAGCATGAAGATGAAACATAAGACTTTTACCAAAATTCTTCTGCTCGCCGGCCTCAGTTCGTCAGCCGTGAATGCGGAATTGTTCGATACGCGGTTGAACGATCGCTATTGCCCGACCGAGGTGATGGCGACTGAGCCGCGCGGTCAATTGGTCTCCCTGAGTTCCAAGCAGTTGACGTCCGTTCTGGATCCGCTTTTTGATCTCTCGCGCACCAACCGCGTTATGAAAAATGCGGAAATCAACGGTGAGAATGTGACGTCCGCGCACATTGTGACGATTCTGATGGGAGAATTTCAGAAAATTCGCAAAATTCAGATCGACAAGTTGTCGAAAAACGAATTGAAGCCGCTCGAAGTCGATAAGAACTACGGACTGAAGGAATTGAAAGAGCGCTTGGATTCCATGGCGAAGTTCCGCACCGAAGTGGTGAATCCGATCCTCGAGGACAACTACCGTTTGTACATTTCGACTTTGCAACGCCGTCAGGACGCGCGCCGGAACCAAACGGCCGACAGAGCGGCGCAAGCCGCTGCTCTTGAACTGATGAACCAGCAATCCGGAGCACTCAAGTATATTTTAAACAAGGAGATCCCATCCCTTAGTGAAAAAGTCGGCACCATACCGATGGCTGAGATTGGCCGTCCGTCCTTGAGTTACCGCGATGGTCAGATTGTGAAAATTCGTTTCGAGCTGGATGTTGATGGGAAGAAGAAAAGAATGACTGTTTATCCCCAATTTCTGGTGACTCAACTCTATGGTGAAGACGGGTACTTTTTAAAGGGCCTCGAATCGTGGGTCGAATTCTGCCGAGACAAGGTGAAGAACGGAACGGGCCCGTTGGAGATTCGCCAAAAGGCGCTTGAAATCGCCGAAGCGGACTTTAAAGAGGCCCAGGAAATCAGTGAGCGCGTGACCGCTCTCTCGCAAGATGAATTGCTGGCGTTGCTTTCCGTGTTCGAACTGTTGGCGCAAAATCAAATTCCGCGTTGCGCGGAGGCTCTCGAGCCCTTGAATGCGGAAATCCGGGCGATCTTGGGCAACAAAAAGAGCAGCATGGAATTGCCGGGCCCCACGCGGGACCGCGTGGACGCGATGTCGAAGGATTACACCTTCTACCGCGACCAGTACGACGCGATTTCACGAGCGGCGGCGCTAGTGCTGTCGCAGAGGGCGAGTGGCCGCTAGACGCATGAATATGCCGGTTTACGGCACTGTATCGGAATTGAAATGTAATTAAACGGTTTTTGAGCGGCATTGAGCTTGCTCAACAGACCACGGAACTCAAAACTAGGGAGTAGTTGAGATGAAAAAGTTGTTCGTTACGTTAATGGCGCTGGCCGCGTTTCAGGCCCACGCCTATAGCTCTGGCAACACCAGCCAGACAAAGTATTTGTACAATCCCGAAACTTCGGGATCGGCCGTGCACCTGACCCCCACGCTGGGTCTCGCGGCGATGTCGCTCAAGTCCAGCAACGCTTCGACGGATACCGATATGGGTATCTCGGCCGGCGGATATGTGGAACTCGGTGACTCGATGGTCACTTTCCAAACTGGTTTGCTTTACAACCAGTTCGGCGGAAAGGTTTCCGCACTCGGTCAATCGGCAAGCATAAACTTAAGCTATTTGTCAGTTCCGCTCCTCGCGAAATTCAACGTGAACGGCAGTGCGGAACAATCGTTCTTTCTCCGTATGGGTGTAATGCCCGGTTTCCTGGTTTCGAAAACCGCGAAAGCCGGTGGCCAGTCGGAGACCATTGATGAAGGTTTGAAGTCCTTCGACATTCCGATGGTGATTGGTCTCGGAGCAGCGATCCCCACGAATAGCGATATGTCGATTTCGATCGGCGCGGACTATATCCGCGGTTTGACTTCGGTGGCTAGTGAAGGTGAAATCCGCAATGAAGGATTCCTCCTGAGCGCCGGTGTCGTTCTTGCTATGTAATTAACAGAGGCCCGGCAGTTCGTTCTTGCCGGGCCGCTTCCCACAGCTTATTCTCATGGCCGTGGACGAAATCCAAGAAATGCGAGAGCGCTACGAGCGCAGAATGAATCCCGAGACCGCCGCGAAGTATCCGGCGTTTTCGTCTTTTCAACACTTCGCGCGCGCGGAGCGTGAGTTTTGGTACGGCCGTTTCCTCACAGAACATTTTGGCGAACGCAAAGATTTGGCGGTGCTCGAGATCGGCGCTGGCAGTGGCGACAATCTTTTTTTCTTCCGCCGCTTTGGAATTCACGAGCGCCATATTTTCGCCAACGAATTGATGGCGGAACGGGCCGAGCCTTTAAAGCGATTGGTGCCGGTCGAAAATATCAGCGTTGGGAACGCGATGGATCTGCCGGCCGGACGCGGTTACGACATTGTTTTTCAATCGACAGTGTTTAGTTCCATTCTCGATGACAAATTTCAAAATCAGCTCGCGGAGAAAATGTGGTCGTTTGTGAAGCCGGGCGGTGTCGTACTCTGGTACGACTTTGTGTTCAGCAACCCCGCCAATCCCGACGTGCGTGGCGTGTCTTGGGCGCGGACCAAAGCGTTGTTCCCTCATGCGTCGACCGTGAGATCGCACAGGGTGATTCTCGCTCCTCCGCTCGGGCGCCGCGTAGGGCGTCTCTATAATTTCGTGAATTTTTTGTGGCTGAGAACTCATCGCGTGGCGATGTTCGCGAAGCGCTGAGTAGGCTTATTCGACTCATGAACGCGGCGTGACCTCGCTGCGACTCCGCACCGCACAACATTGAGCTGAATTCTTTATAGATGGCGAATGTGATTTTGACGGGCAGAGTGGATCAGTCTATCAAAACATCTACAAATCAAGGGAGGACACGTGTTTCTAACGATCAAGAAAATCACATTGGCTGCCGCGGTTATCCTGGGCTCTCAAGCCTTTGCGGCGGGCGATCAAACGGGCTTGCTCTCGGATCTCTATAGCTCAAAGCAAGACTACGACATGTATATCAACAAGGGTATCGCAGAGAATCAGAGCCTGACCGGCCTTCTCGAGCAAACTCACAAGAACCTCGCGCCATTCTCTGGCCGTGCGGTGTCGATCGCGAAGGGTTGGACCGCTCCGATCCGCCAGACGGTGGACACTTTCGCTCAGGAGTTCGCCGTTGAGAACAAAGGGCTGACCGCCGTGTTCGCGACCGTGACCAGCACGATGGATCGTTTGAATTCGCAGCAGAAGGGCAATTGCGGCGCCGTGAATCAGCGCTATCAAGCGGCTCGTGCTGAAATGATGCGCATTTGGAATGAGCGCGATCGCGATTCCAAAAATCTGATGGGCACCTTGACCCAGATCGCGGATCAGTTGGACGCCGCGGCGGGTGGAACGTATCTCGTGAAGAGCGAGTGGCTCGGCAACATGGTCGACGTGATGAATATGTCGGTGGCTTCGCGCGGCCGTTACATCACCGCTTTGAAGGCGTTGGATGGGTCCCTCGTTCGCATCTACGAAGACATTCGCGTTTGCTTTCAGCTCGACTAATTTAAAGCTGAATCCGGGGCTGGTGCTAAGCGCGCCGGCCCGCGGTTGACTTGAGAGCCAAATCCCTTAAAGATTGCAAAGAAAGGGTGTGCCATGGCTCGATCCGAATTTTTACCTTTCTCTCCGCCTTCTCTCAGTGAATTGGAAATTGAAGCCGTCGCGAATGTTCTGCGCACGGATTGGCTTTCGTCGGGTCCGAAGACGCGGGAATTCGAACAGACGTTTAAGACGATGACGGGGGCGCATGCGGCGTTGGCGCTAAATTCCGCGACGGCTGGGTTGCACTTAGCGATGGTGCTTCACAAAATTGGGCCGGACACCGAAGTGATCACGACGCCGATGACTTTTTGCGCGACGGCGAATGTTGTTGAGCACGAGCGCGGACACGTGGTCTTGGCCGACATCGATCCCGAAACTTTGTTGATCGATCCCAAGGAAATTGAAAAACACATCACGAAGAAGACGAAGATCATCATGCCCGTGCACTACGCGGGCCATCCGGCCGACATGAATGCGATCAATGCGCTGGCGAAATCCGCGGGCGCGGCGGTCGTTGAGGATGCGGCCCACTGCATGGGTTCGAAGGTCGGCGACCGTTGGATCGGCGCCGGCGATAATCTCGCGTTGTTTAGTTTTTATGCGAACAAAAATCTCACCACCGGCGAAGGTGGAATGATGACCGGGCCGGAAGCTCTCGTGGAAGAGGCGCGGACACTCGCTCTGCATGGAATGAGCAAGGGCGCTTACAATCGGTTCGCTAAGGGCGGGACGTGGAAGTACGACGTTCCGCATCCCGGTTATAAGTACAATTTGACGGACATCGCGTCCGCGATCGGATTGGTTCAGCTCTCGCGTTGGGAAGAACTCTTCGCGCGGCGCTTGAAGATCGTTGACGTTTACGAGAAGGCTTTTGCCGGCCATAAGCACTTCGTGCCGTTGAAGACGCGCACCGGTTTTCAAACCTGCCGCCATCTCTACGTAATTCAGTTGAATCTCGACACTCTGAAAATCGACCGCGATCAATTCATCGAGCAAATGACCGAGCGGAACATCGGAACGAGCGTGCATTACCGTCCAGTGCATATGAATTCGTATTACGCGAAAAAATACGGCTGGACACCGGAGTCCTTCCCGAAGGCGGCGCGAGCGTTTGAGCGGATGTTGAGTTTGCCGCTGAGTTCCCGCATGACGGTTGAAGACGCGAGCGACGTCGTGGATGCGGTGGAAGATATCTGCGCGAAATTCAAGCGATGATTAAACGGATATTTGATTTCATTTGTTCCGGCTGTGGTTTGGTGATGTTAGCTCCCTTCTTCGCTGTGATCGCGGTTTTGATTAAGCGGGAGGACGGCGGGCCCGTGTTCTACCGGCAATCGCGCGTGGGTTTGAATGGCCGGCCGTTTTTCATGTTGAAATTTCGTTCGATGATCGTGAATGCGGATCGCGGCTCCGCGCTGACGGTTGGCGCGGACTCACGCATTACCCCGGTGGGCGGGTTTTTGCGGCGGTTAAAACTGGACGAGTTGCCGCAGCTGATAAACGTATTTTGTGGAGAGATGAGTTTGGTCGGCCCGCGGCCAGAGGTCGCGCGCTACGTGGAAGCTTATTCGCCCGACCAGCGCGAGGTTTTGCGTTTGAAGCCGGGAATCACGGATCCCGCGAGTTTCGCGTTCTTTGACGAGAGCGAATTGCTCGGCCAGGCGGCGGATCCAGAAGTGTTTTACATTCAGCAATTGATGCCGGAGAAGATCCGGATCAATTTGGCGTATGGCGCCCGCGCGAATTTGTTTACGGATTTGTTGCTGATCTTCGCGACGGTGGGGCGAATTTTTGGCGTGAAGCTTGATATCTTTTCGTTCTTGAAACTCGAAAGCCCGCGCTTCAACTGACGCGGGGTGACCTCGCAGCGACTCCGCGATGCGACATCGTTCCGTTAACCCAACTCCATCTTCGCGATCGTCTGCAGCTGCATATTGCTCGTGCCTTCGTAGATTTGCCCCACTTTGCAGTCGCGGAAGAATTTTTCCACCGGATATTCGCGGGTGAATCCGTTGCCGCCGAACAAGTCGACGGCCAGCGAGCAGATTTTCTCGGCGTTGCGGGACGCGACGAGTTTCGCCATCGCGGCTTGCTTCACGAAGTCCTGGCCGGAATCTTTCAAGCGGGCGGCGTTGTAGACGTGCAAGCGCGCGGTTTCGAGCATGCAGCGCATTTCGGATATCTGGAATTGCACGCCTTGGAAGCTCGCGATCGATTTGCCGAATTGTTCGCGCGACTTCACGTAATTGACCGTGGCTTCGTAAGCGCCTTGGGAAATTCCCAGCATCTGCGCCCCGATGCCGATACGGCCTTCGTTCAGTGTTTCAATGGCGATCTTGTAGCCCTTGCCGACCTCACCGATGACATTTTCTTTGGGCACTTGGCAGTTTTCAAAAAGCAGTTCGCAAGTGCTGGATGCGCGAATGCCGAGTTTGTCTTCTTTTTTGCCGATTTTGAAACCGGGAAATCCGCGCTCAACGATAAATCCGGTGATGCCCTTATAACCTTTTGTGAAGTCAGTGTTCGCGAAGACGAGGAAAACGCCCGCTTCATGAGCGTTCGTGATCCAGAGTTTGTGGCCGTTCAAGACGAAGTGTGACCCTTTGTCTTCCGCTTTCAAGCGCATGGCGAAGGCATCGGAGCCACTGGCACTTTCCGACAAAGCATACGAGGCGACTTGCTCTCGCGCCATCATCGGGAGGTACTTTTTCTTTTGCTGTTCGGAGCCCCATTTCAAAAATGCGTTGGTTACGAGAGTGTTTTGCACGTCGACCAAAACGCTGCAGGAACCGTCGACGCGGCCGAGTTCTTCCACCGCCAAGCAGGCCATGGTGAAAGTTCCGCCGGATCCGCCGTAGGTTTCGGGCGATTCAATGCCCATCAGGCCCATTTCGAAGAACTTCTTCACCAGCCCGGGATCCATCTTTGCTTCTTCGTCCATTTTGCTGACGAGAGGTTTGATCTCGCCCTCGGCGAATTCACGAATGGCTTCGCGGAACGCGTTTTCGTCATCGTTCATTAAGGTGAGGGCGGGGCGAATATCGCTCATGTTGTTGGCTCCTTGCTTGACTGAGGTGGATGTTAAGTTAAAGTCGGAGGGAATGCAAAATCCTTATCGAGTTCTCATTGCAAAACCAGGATTGGACGGACATGACCGTGGCGCCAAGGTGGTCGCGCGCGCTTTGCGGGACGCCGGTTTCGAGGTCATTTATACCGGTCTCCACCAAACTCCTCAAATGGTCGTCGAAGCGGCGGTGCAGGAGGACGTGGACATTGTCGGGCTGTCGATTTTGAGCGGCGCCCATGTTCCGCTGGTAACGGCGATTCATGAGTTGATGAAAGAGCGGAAGATTAACAAGCCGATCTTCGTTGGCGGGATCATTCCTCCGGATGATGCAAAGCTTCTTAAGTCTGCTGGAATCGCGGCGGTGTTTGGGCCGGGATCGTCGTTTGCGAGTATTGTTGAAGAGATTGAGAAGGTTTTGAAGAGGGCGAAGGGTTAGGTTCTAAACTCTGACGGATCAGGATCGCAATTGCCATGACTGCGGTACTTTCTAAGATCTTTAAGATTTGAAAAATTAGCGCAGCGTGATCTCGCAGGCCGCGACTCCGGGTTGCGTCATGAAGTGGTTCACGTCTCCGATGGCCCCATCTTTTTGTCCACGTGAATTTTCCTTCCATGAGAGTGGCGTTTCTCCGGCATCCAGCCGGAGAAAGAAATGTTCGAAAGCCGGATTTTTTCTTCTTCAAAAAACAAAAAATTGAATTCAGAAATTTTCACTTTCCGCCCGGACAGCGGAAAGTACGCACTCGCACGGAAGGAAAATCTTCGCGCCAAGAAGATAGGCGCATCGAAGACGTGAGTCGCAATGCGATTGACGAATAAACTTTTATA
>FRDC01002941.1_pt1 | contig 38914 bp, 57 predicted proteins | sample 1106171 | NCBI WGS metagenome assembly FRDC01 (sample SAMEA3930566, study PRJEB13176) | freshwater metagenome | biome: Drinking water system; feature: drinking water; material: water | place: Singapore | collected 2014-12-20 | reverse complement strand
ACCCCCTCGCCTAAAAAAATCATAGGGTGGTACTTACAACTTACCTACCCCCTAATTTGCCCCTTCTAACTCAATCCTAATATACCTCTATTTCGCTTGAAATTGAGATTTAAGCCCTACTTACCATCAAATCCGATAACACCTACAGACCCCCCTATATAATCTTCTTAAAAACGATTTTAATCAGTTTTGACCTTCATCTCCTCTGCAATCACTTGAATATCAACCCCATAACGCTCATTTTCCCCCTCTACACGCCCTCGCCATAATTTCCATTGCTCAACCTTATCCATGAGGATTTCATACAAAATTGGTCGGCAATCCCAGTAATACTCGTCCTGCTTCCTCGTGTTTGGTATAACTTTTTTCAGATCAAAAATCACCATAGCCCCAGTTGCAGTCATAGCTCCTTGCGCTTTTAAGAAATTATCTAAGTCAAATAATTTTATCTCTAAACACTCAATTTTGCCTTGTTTTTGTGGGATACAAACCTTTTTTGTCCTGTAAAATCCCTGTATCTCCCTGTCAAAAACAGTAAGTTCCTCATCCGAGTATTTTCTTTTTGGTTTCTCGTACAAGTCATTCATGCCGAAATCATCATCCTCGTAGGAATCATATAATTTTTTTATGCTTTTTGATTTTGCGTAGGTCATTTTGTGAGTAGTTTTTTAACTGTTTCTAATGTCCAAGATACCCCATTTTTCTTTTTTTCCTCCCAATCAAGATCGTCCATCTTGGCTAGAACCCTTGATTTCTCGAAGGGTATTACATCCTGTGCTGCCCTTAAATGCCTTCGTATTGCGATTTGGATTTGTTTTAGGTTTGTGAAGATTAATCCTCTACGGCGGAAGAAATACGCGATGAGTTGAATTTCTTGTCTTGGATTTTCTTCCATCTTTTTCAGGTATTCTTCGAGGTTGAAAGTCGGCGGAGCTTGCGACGCCGTATTTTCTTTTGTATTAGTTTCTTTCTTTCTTTTGTTAGTTAAACCGTCTTTACCAGTTTTGGTTAAACCGTGTTTACCACCCCATACTCTAGTCTTAACTAGTTTAACCGTGTTAACTACCCTCCAAGTATCAAAATACTTATTAATTGCAAGGGTATTTGTGCTGTGTGGTTTAACCGTCTTAACTACTATATTTAACAGAATTAAATTCTTTAATGCCTTAACAACCGTAGGTCTTCCCCTTTTTAATTTGTCGCAAATCTGGCTTAAACTAATGCTATCTTCTGTTTTGTGATAACCGTAAGTCTGCCTGATTAGTAAAAGGGCTAGCGCAAGTTCACATCCACGAAAAGGAATTTTTATTAAATGTTCAATAAGCGGATTCACAATCCGAGTAAAATTCCCATTTTCCACTTGCAAATCTTCGTCTTTCATTTTCTTACAAGCAAAAGGCAGAAGCGGTCTGCTGGAGGTCTCGAATAACCCCTCGGCCTTTTAAGACCGAAACCACTTCTGCCTGTTGCTTACAAAAATTGTAATTAGTTCTTGATTTCAGCATGATAAGAATCATACCACCAATCTTTTTCTCTCAAAAACTCACCTGTGGACAACTCAATTCCAAGTGTGGTATACTTCCCCCATGAAACCTTCGTATGTTTTGTGGGTGGTCCCTCTTGTTTTGCTAGGTGTGGTTTTATTGATTGCTGTGAGAAAATCTCCCGTAGTAAGTACGCCTTCTGTGATTGCACCGCTAACACCTCCGACTGATTTTGAAGTACCTTTGCAACCACCTGTGGATAACGGAAAAGATAAAGGATAAAAAAATGTTAGAAAAAAACTTTTATCTCGGTTTATAACTTCTGATTTTAAAGGTCGAAAAGACCAAAAGGAATGTTTTAGAAAATACATGAGGCGTGAATGGTGGAAGTTTTGGAAGTGGTATTAAGATGATGAGATTTTTTGGGAAAAAAATTTGTAAAAAATGAAATATCCTTGCGTAGAAAAAACAATAGATTTATCAATAACAAACTGGCAGTTTCGTTTGTGGATAAATTGTGATAATTTTGATGACGAGCATTGGCAGAAGTCATTAGAAGAAGCGGAGAAAATTTTAACAACCGCGTACAGAAAAAACGCAGTTGGAGAGTTCAAGAATTGGTACGAAATGTTCGAGTATATTATTCCTAAAATTCCGAGTTTAAATGCGATTCAAATTAAAAATGAATCAGTCGGAATGGTCGTTTACACAGTAGATTTTTCATCAGAAATTCATGGGTAAAATTTATGACACAAGCACTCATACTTTTAATTTCTGCAATGCAACTCCTGACACTTGTGTCGGGTAATCCACAGTTGCCACAATCTTTCAAAGATAATGTTATACTAATTGCGAATAGAGCGATTTCTGTCGCGCAAGAAGAAATCAACAATCAACAACAAATTGTTCCTACGCCGACTCCAGTGCAGGTTCAAGAACAGGTGGTGCAAGCGACACCTCAACCTGTTATAATTTATACACCTCCTCCTGTTGTTGGAGGGGCTAATCCAACTCCACCGCCTATGCCACCAGAAGTAGATAAAAGTGATTTAATCATTACACAGACGAAATCTTCTCCAAGGGATGCGACGAATGGCATGCCTTTTGGGGCTTATAGCTTTACATTTTCCTTACTTGATAAATACGGAAAGTATATACCACACGCTAAAATAACATTATCTGCACCAGATAATCTTTATGGTAATTCTGTTGTTGGAGATGCTAACGGTGAATCCGGTAGAGATACAAGTGATTGGTCGGGGGCATTTCAATATGTCCCTACAAAAGCAGGGGTAAAGACTTTAACATTTAGTGGGGGTGGAAAAACAAAAACAATAGAAATTATAGTAGAGTAATTATTATGGACGAAAAAGAAGAAAAAAAAGACTTTGTTTCTTTTGTGAGAAAGGATGGGACAAGAAAGAGTCCTACGAAATGGAATCAAAAGATTGCGGAGAGATTTTTAGACCGCATGATTGAGGGCGAGAGTGTCTTTCAAATCTGCAAAGATAAGTCTATGCCCTCTTACAAAACTGTCATGAGATGGGTTGGAAGTGCGCGAAGGCAAGGGCATGAATTTTATGATAATTTCACGCGAGCACGGGAACTGCAAGCTGATTATCTTTTTGATAAATTGGAATCATTAGCGGCAGAAGCGGACACCGTGATTGTTGGTGATGACAAGAGTGATAACGCGCGAGTGCAAGCGAAGAAATTGCAGGTAGATACGTTGCGTTGGAGAATTTCTAAAATGCTTCCCAAAAAGTACGGAGAGAAGTTGGATGTTACGAGTGGTAACAAACCGATTCCAGCTTCTTTGCTGTCGGCCGTGCATGATGAAAATAAACCTAAAAAAGTAGATGTCCCAAGGTTACTTGATAACGACAGCAACGAGGAAGTTACTGAAACTCCAAAAGAGAATTAAGGCCATTCCCGGAGGGTGTTTGGCAAAAGGCACTAAAGTGCTTATGTTTAATTTGGCGTATAAAAATGTTGAGGATATTGTTGTTGGTGAATTATTGATGGGCCCAGATTCAAAACCAAGAAAAGTCTTAAATTTGTATCGGGGGGCATCACAGATGTACACAGTACACCAGAAGAAGGGTCTTGATTACACAGTAAATGATAAACATATTCTCGTCTTAGAAGACCAAGGTAAGGAAGTCCGTGGTTATAAAAAACGTCAATCTGATGGTAAAGAAATAAGAACCTACAAAGGTTGGCAGAAAAAAGAGGGATTTCATAAATTCATAGCAAAAGATTTTTTTGAAGGAAGTAAACGTTCGACGATTCGGAGATATAAAGGGATAAAAGCATCATTAGATTTTCGTGTTAAAAAAATTCTTCTCGACCCATATTATTTAGGGTTGTGGCTTGGTGATGGGTGTTCCCGCACAACAGCAATTACTAATATTGATTCAGAAGTCTTGCAGTATTTGTTTGATGAGATTCCTAAAATTTACGATGTATTCGCTCAAAGACTTGATAAGGTTACAACAAAACTAACCAAGAGGCGTGGAAAATATAATGATATAATGCGTCGTCTCATCCATTATGATTTAATCCTTAACAAACATATTCCAATTGAGTACATTAGGAATAGTAGAAAAATTAGGTTACAAGTCTTAGCAGGGTTGATTGACAGTGATGGTTGTTTAGCTAAAGACAGTAAGACTAAAAAAACTAAGGGGTATTATATTACCCAAAAAAGAAAAAGATTGGCGGAGGACATCTTGCTTCTTTGCAGAACACTTGGATATTATGCGACCTTAAAACCGAGAATATCTAAAATGAAAAGAAAAGACGGCTCGGTTTATGAGTGTCCAACGTACACAGTTGCTATTTTTGCTAAAAATTACACCGAGATTCCTGTTAAGATTGCAAGGAAGAAATGCTTAATGATTAATTCTAAAAATGTTTTAAGGTCTTCGATTTGGTTGGAGAAAATGGGAGAAGATAATTACTACGGTTTTGAATTGGATAGAGACCATTTATTCCTCTTGGAAGATTTTACAATAACTCACAATACTTCAGCTTCAAAAACAATTTCAATCTTGCAGATTTTGATTGATAAGGCACAACGCGACCCTGTGCCGAAACTAACTTCAATAGTTTCTGAAACATTACCGCACCTGAAACGCGGAGCTATTCGTGATTTTCTTAATATCATGGAGACGCACAACTACTACAGAGCAAGTAGTTGGAACAGAACAGATTTCGTGTACACGTTTGAAAGTGGTTCAAAGATAGAATTTTTTGGTGTTGATAACCAAGAGAAAGTAAAGGGGCCGAGGCGTGATAGATTATTTATCAACGAAGCGAATAACATTGATTATAATTCTTTCGACCAGCTTGAAGTGCGTACCAACGAAGAGGTGTGGATGGACTGGAACCCGACTAATGAATTTTGGTATTACACAGAACTCAAAGGAAAGCGTGATGACATAGATGAGCTTACATTAACCTATCTTGATAACGAAGCATGTCCTGACTCAATCAAACTGTCGATTGAATCAAGGAAGCATAGAACAGGGTGGTGGAGAGTATATGGGTTAGGACAACTTGGAGAAGTTGAAGGAAGGATTTATAGCGGTTGGAGGAAGTTGGAAGAATTGCCCCACGAAGCCCGTCTTGAATGTTATGGTTTGGATTTTGGGTATCATCCCGACCCATGCGTGATTATCGCAATTTATTATTACAATGGCGGGTACATTCTTGATGAGATTTTTTATAAGAAAGAAGCGAGTAATCATGAGGTTGCTTCGTTCTTGAAGAACCAAGAATCAAAAAGAATTATTGCTGATTGTGCGGAGCCGAAATCAATAGATGAAATTAAAAAATACGGTGTCTCAATTATCCCGTGTAGGAAAGGAAAGGATAGTAAGCGGTTTGGTATAAAATTGGTGCAAGGACTTTCAATTTCTGTTACCAAACAGAGTGTGAATTTGTGGAAAGAATATCAGAATTATTTGTGGTTCATGGATAGAAATGGGAACTTCGTTGTAGGAGAAACAGATGGTGCTGATGATTGCCTCGATGCCGCACGTTATGGACTGTCATCAGTATCTTCCGCAATCGACAAGGAGAGGACAGCTATTGACTTGCGAGACTACTACGGTAATAATTGGAGTAACAATAATCCGACAATAAATCCAGCACGATGACCCTCAAACAAGAAGTACGACAAAGACATAACATCACTCCCGGTTCTCATCAGCCGATTGGGAATTGTCCTTTTTGCGGGAAGGTCGTGCTCGCAAGCCCCGGACAACTTATAAAATATAAAGGAGAAAACCCTACACATAAAGCGTGTAGAAAAAAATATGATTAAACATTTCTGCGACATCTGTAAGGAGGAAATAAAATCAATCGGAATCAGTGATTTGTTTCTTTGTGAGGTATCTGTAAAAGAAGTAAGGGTGCAGTCTGTTTTGACTGTAAATAAAATAGGTAATCCGCAACTCCATGAAAGACGGGTAAACTTATGTCGTTCTTGTTTTGATACAAAATTACCAGAATTAAAATTACAATAATGCAAGCAACAGGCGGATATACAATTCTTGAGAAAGAAATTCCAAAAGAAATCCAAACCGCTTTTGGTATTGTTCTCCGAGATACAGCTAAGACTTCTGTACAAGTTGGTGTTGTTGTGAGTTCTCTTGAATTTAAGAAAGGTGAAAGAGTCCTGTTTTTAGACCATGAATCTTACGGGTTCTTTTTTTCTGGGAAAGATTTTGTGGTAATCAAAAATGATTACATAGCGGCAAAAATATGACACTAGGTTCAATCTTCCCCAACAATTTTTTTGCCCCGATAGCTTGGGTGAAATCAATGTTGGCTTTCTCAAAGATTCAACCTTTCCAATTCATTTACCATGAAGGTTCGACACTCCACCATAATCGTAATATGGTGATTGAGAAAGCAAAATTACTGAATGATGATTTGATTTTTATTGATTCCGATATTGTGTTTTCCCTAGACCAATTACTTACTCTCAAATCTCATTTGGAAAATGGATATGATATAGTATCGGGAGTTTATACACTTTTTGACAGACCAGACGCTCCTGCAATTCTTAAAAGAGTCTCTGACGGATATACTCCCATGAAACCTGTAAATGGTCTGCAAGAAATAGGTGCTTGTGGTATGGGATTTTGCGCTATCTCCAAGAGGGTGATTGAAGTGATTGGAGCAGAACCATTTAATCCATTTCAAGAAGGAAATGTGCAACACGGAGAAGATGTTTCTTTTTGTCATCGAGCAAGACTTCTCGGGTTCAAAGTTTGGTGTGATGGGGATTTGAAAGTCGGACAGGTCCGCGTCCACGAAAGTTATCCACAATTATAACCACTTGACTTATAAGCTATAATATACTTGTCCTATGGAGATATTACACACGAATAGTCTTAATTGTCGTGAGTGCAAAAAGAGTTTTAGTACCCGTGATGCCGCAGATGAAGTTTATCCAATCTGCAAAGAATGTCTGAAAAGGCGAAAAGACATTTGGCATGAAGTTGATGAAAAGATACAGGAAAGGAGGAAGAACAAGCCTGTCATCGCCCCTACTCCTCATGATGTAAGCAGAAAACGTGTTATGATTAGCAGACAAGATTTATTAAGACCACGAATATGAAAACAGAACAAAAGAAAAAAGAGGAAGGAATATCATATTCCGCGATTCTAAAAAGTAATGGTCAGGTTCTTCAAGCAGACGCTGATACCATTTTAGAGCTTTTTGATTCTCTTACTCCACGAACACCAAAAGTTAAGGGCGAATTGACAGTCATCAAACATAGAGATTCTCTAAAAGATGTCGCCACGACACGTCTTATTCCTTTGAGGCAATTTTTCAGAATCTTTACCGAGAACGATTCAATGTCTAGGAGAATGGCTCGGATTCAATTTGCAAAGATGATTGAATTATATCTTTCAACATAAGAAATTAAATGGAGAAATACGCAGATATTTTTGAGTATGTAACGAAGCAAGAAGCTGATTTTGGATTGCCCGTCCAAGTTTTGGAAGGATATGAGTGGTCATTCAAAGACCATGTAAAGACTTCCCTCTTCTACAAGAACGGACGACTTCTCACAGGGAATAGTCCAGATAAGCCAGTCAAAAATATCGTCCGACCAATTCTTAATGTCCAATATCGCGCGGAAGATATAGATGTAAAAGACATTCATATTTATGTTGATGAAGCGGAGAAACAGCACCTCTCTTTTTTGATAAAGAAATATCACGATGATGTTTTCGTACGGGAAAATGATTTAGATTCCTTCTTTGATGAGTGCAAGGAAGAGAAGATAGATTTTGGTGGCACACTCATTCAGAGGTTACCGGGGGCAAGACCAGAAACGGTACGGCTTCAAACTATCGCCTTTTGCGACCAAGCGAATATGCTTTCTGCCCCTATCGGCATACGATTGTATTTTTCTTTAGAAGAATTGTATGCGATGGAGAAATATGGGTGGGGTAAGAAAGAAAATGGTGCGTCCCTTACCATAGATGAACTTGCTGTCCTCGCTGAATCATCAAAAACACAAGACAAGGAATACGGTAAGACCGATAAGACACCGGGGAAATACCTTGAAGTGTATCAAGTATACGGTATGCTCCCCTCTTCTTTTTTAAGACGTGATGACCAGCAAAATAATGAGAACGATAAATATGTAAAACAGTTACATTTCATTACGTTTGTTTATGACCAAAATAAGAATCGTATTGGGGTTACGCTCTTTCAGACCCGTAATGTAACGGAGCGATTCAAATTCCACTCACGCGACAACGTGTATGGAAGAGCTTTGGGATTTGGAGGTGTTGAAGAATTGTTTGAATCCCAAGTGTGGACGAATTACAGCATGATTGCGAAGAAGCGTATGCTTGATGCGGCTTCAAAGATAATCATCAAGACAACGGATAAGGCCGCTGCCGCACGAAATAAAATCTCGAAGATGGACAATCTTGAGATTATTTCTCTTGAAGAGAATACAGATATGTCCCAGTTGGACACCTACCCGCGAAACTACTCTGTATTTGATGTATGGGATAAGGTATGGGAAGAACATGGGCGGACGACTGGTTCTGCCACCGACCCCCTTCTTGGAGAGAAGCCAACTTCGGGGACTCCTTTCCGTTTGCAAGAACGGCTTGTTATGGAAGGTAAAGCGATTCACGAATATAGGCGAGGGAAGTTCGCAAAGTTTATTGAGGAAGTGTATCAGGATTGGATTATTCCCTACATCGTATCGGAATTGAGAAAGGGACAGAAGTTCATGTCTGAATTGCCTGCGGATGAATTTGAATGGGTGATAGAGAAGATGACCGCTTCACAACTTGATAAGTGGAAAGTGGAGGAGACACTTGCGGGCAGGACTTTCTCGGAGGTGGAAGTCGCGATTCAAGAGCAAAAGATTTCTAACAACATACGAGCACAAGGGAATAAGAGATTCTTTGAGATTCTTGGAGATGAATTGAAAGGTGTCTCCTTGAAAGTGAAAGTTAATGTCGCTGGCAAGCAACGAGATTTGGCGGGAACTGTGGATAAGTTATCAAATATCTTCCAACAAATAATTTCTTCTATCAATCCTCAAACGGGCACGAGTGCTTTGGATAATCCAAAGGTGGCAAAAGTATTCAACAAGATAATTGAGTATAGTGGCCTTAATCCTATAGATTTCCTCAATATAAAATCTACTCTTTCTCCTTTTATGCCTTCTCCCGCGACAGCATTACCAACTCCTAGTGAAGCACAATGAATTTAACCGAAGAAGAAAAAATAAAACTGCAGAAAATCGCTGATGACAGGGTGGCTATTAGTGCTTTACGCAAGGTTTTCTTGTATAATGTTTTGTATGAAGGTGTAACAGGCCAGATAAATTTTGATGAAAATTGTTTTCTTGCGGAAGGATATTTGCAATTACCAGACGCACAATTAGGGAGTTCGGTTAGGGCAACAGCAGGGGCATTAGGGTTCTTGAAAACTAGCTTCAAGTCATTAGAATTGTATAAGACAACAATGGTTGAAGATGATTTTAGAGGAGTTAATTTGGCAAGATAGGTCGAGTTATTATTTAACAAAAAAGAAATGAAAAATATCTCTATTTTAAATACAACAGCTTTCGCTATCTTCTTTTTGGTTCTTGGTCTGATTTTAGCTTTTTCTATGAAGGACCCAAAAGAAGCAGTAGGCTCTGCTCTTGTAGGAAATGATTATATGGCGACATCGTCCTCGCCTTCTAGTTTTATCGGGACAGGAGTTATTGTCCCGCTTAAGACTGGTGGTGGGTCGTTGGCACAGGTGGTCGTGAATGTGGCAGGAAGTGCAGGTGGAAGTCTGGTATTTTACGATGCGACAACGACAGACATTAATCTTCGGGCGGCGACACAATCGACATCGTCAATCTTCATAACAGCATTACCAAACGCCTTGGTAGCTGGGACATATACGTTTGACGCTCAATTCAGTAGAGGATTGTTGATGCACTATACGGGTGGTGCTGTGGCGAGAGCGTCTACTACAGTTATGTATCGTTAGTGGTTTTTTGAAATTAAAGCACGACAATGTTATGGGGAAGTTAGCTAGTTCCCTGTGAATAGTTTGGTCGTGCTTTCTATTCACAGAGGACTAACCGACTTCCCCATACAGGAAGTCGGTTTTATTTACCTAATTTAAGATAATGGCTTTACCACAAAGAAAGATTCCTACTCTGCGAGATAAGATAGAAAGGAGAGAAGCAAGGGAAGAGGCTGTTCTCCCAGATGAGGAAGAAGAAACAGATTCAGAAGAAGAAAAGGTCGAGATTAAAAGTAAAAAGAAGAATAAGAAAGATAATGAATAGAAATCAAATCATAACTGGAGTTGTACTGGTAGCTGTCGTATTGGGTGGGATTCGACTTTTCACTCCAACGCCAACAGTTATTGTTGATACTTCCGCTTTCAGTAATGTTGTTCGGGATATTTATGAAGAGGGTTCGCTTGTAAAGGGATTGCAGTTAGGGGCTTCTGGCGATATTTACGGCAATACTGTTACCTTCAATGATGGGGCTTCATACAGCGGGGCTGTCTTGAGAGGGGTTGGTAAGAGATTCGACAGGGGCACAACTACTGTATGTTCCTTGCGTTCCCCGACAAATGCGACTTCTACATTGGTGGCATTAAACATAAACATGTTTGATAACACCACCACTACGGAACGCATCTTGTATGTGGCAACTTCATCAGTACCGTATGCGACCACGACTTCATTCTGGACTGTTACAGTTCCGGGCAATTCGAAGTTACACGCGAGTATCCCTGTAGCGGCCACTTCATCTGCTCATGGATTTTCAAGTAAGATTCTTGCTCCCGGAGAATATGTTACCTTCAGTTTTAAGGGTGGTACTCATATTTGGGGTGTAGGAACTACAACGGAATTGAATGGTTCATGTTCAGCAATTCTCCTTACAGAAGGAAGATAAATTATTAGAGCGCTAGTCTCTTAACTGGCATAATGAGGAACCAACACCTCTTAAAAATTATGGAAAACAACAATGGGAATGGTAACCCTTCAAATTCCAACAACTCGCATCAAGATTTAGAAAATCTTGATGCGACTGCCCTCCGAGAACTTATCGCCAAGGAAAGAGCAGACTACTCTAAAACCAAAGACGATAATCGCAAGTTATTCGCCCGGGCTAAAGCCGCAGAAGGTTTTGAGCAAGATGCAGATGGAAATTGGGTAAAAGTCATTACCAAGACGGAAAAAAAGAAACCTGACGCAAAAGCGAAAACATCAGATGACGAATTTGATGAGACAGAACTTATGTACCTTGAGGCGGCTCATAAAATATCTTCAAAGGAAGATATTGATTGGGTAAGGCAGGAACATGAAAAACATGGTGGTACGTTACGAGAACTTTTCGGGAATAAGTATTTTCAGGGCGAATTAAAAACACGTCAGGAAAATGCGGCGGCCGCGGCGGCGACTCCGAAAGGAGACCGAGGCGGCACTCCTCCAAATGATACTGTTGATTATCACTTGGCGAAATACCTTTCTTCGGGGACATTACCCGATGACCAGAGTATGCGAGAAAAAGTCATCAACGAACGTATCAAACGTGAAGATACAACTTCACAGCCATTCAGTAATGCTAGACCTGCTGGCGTTCCTCCGGGAATGTAGAGTTTGTGTAATCAAAATCAATCGTTTGGTGATTAGTAGTTAATAATCATTAAACGTGGCTAATAATTTCAATTCTGGTGTATACCCAGAGGAGTACCGCACAAAACTGCAAGCGCGTCTCCAACACCAAACAAACTGGAAGGATATTTGTCGTGTCGAATATACCGACAAGCAAATAATCAACAACCCGTACTTCTCAACATTCGCAACTGTTGGGAATGGTACGCGTGGTTCGACCTTCAGTTTCACAGACGTTGCACTCACCAATGACACCATCACCATCAACGACTACGATGAGGTAGCTGTTTATGTGGACTGGGCTGACTTGGCGCAACTTTCGTTCGGCCTAAAGATGGAGATTGCAGACCGTCAAGGCCAACTTATCAACGAACGTCTTGAATCTGTTATGCTTTCAAAGCATACGGACTGGACAGACTTTGATAACGCCTCAATCGGAGGTGCGGCAGGAAACATTCAAGTCTCCGGCTCAAATATCGATGACATCATTCGTGGTATTCATCGTGAAATTCGTGAAGGACATGGCGGGAGTTATCTCGCTCAGAACGGTTCATTCTCAATCTGGCGACCTGCTGATTTTGAATATCTCGAAGCGTTCGTTCAGTCTGCTGGCTTTACAGAAGCAGACAAGGGGCTTCGAAATGGTATCAATCAAGGGTTGTACTACATGGGCATGAATCATTACTGGTCAAACGAGCATACGTCAGGACACTTGTTCGCAGGTGTGAGGAAACTCAATCACCTCGGCATTTGTCGCTCAACGTATGGACAACCGCAATTCATCCCGAATCCGGCTGGAGCTTCTGGCGGTGTTCTTTCCGGTCTTGGAATCCACAATCGTGTGGATATGCAATTCAAGGCATGGCAAGAAATCAGGGGGCTCTTGTACGATGTTCTTGTCGCTTAATAGCGAAACCCACCTTGTGAGTGGGTTGTAGAAGTGAATCAGCCCACTTCTGCAATCCGCTCATAATGAAAAAAAATGCAAGTATATAACACCACAAATACAGAAAACAGTTTGGTACACGAAGCATGGGATTTATGCGATGCCGATATTACTTCTTATCCACTTGCAAAAGTAATAAGACGATTTAACTTTGCTCTTGAAAAATTAGTAGCAGAAATAATAAACGCAGATGGTGTGTGGGAATATGATGATACCAATCACACGACACGACCTATCGGCAGAGGAAATCTTGAAGAAGGACGTTCAAGCTACTCTTTCTCCTCAGAGTATTTGAAAGTAAATATGGTTGAGATATTGAACGATGACGGATTAACTTATAGAAAGCTGAAGCAATTAGACAGACGTGATTTAGGGGGATTAACCATAGAAGAATACTTTGGGACAAACTCTTCTGGTACATATCCCAATAATATCGCAAAGGGAATGCCTAAATACTACGATATTGAAGGGGATTCTATACTCCTTTATCCTGCCCCAACATCAACCCAAGTAACCCTCACAAATGGCATACGAGCCTCTTTTTCTCGTACAGCAGATTTATTTACTACTTCTGATACTACACAAGAACCGGGGCTCCCATCATCATTTCATGAATTACTTTCAATATATGCCGCTCTCCGATACTGTGCTCTCTATAAGAAAGACCGCGTTCCTCTCCTCAAGAAAGATTGGGATGATGGCGTGAAAGCTATTGTTAAATTCTTTGCGCGAAGAAATCCTGATAGAAAAGATGTCATTACTATGAATAATTTTGAAGATTACAGATGACAATTTCTATTACATTAGAGGACAAGAATACGCTCTCTCTTTCAAATGAGAATAAAAATGCTCTTTCTATAAGCATGGGAGATAAAAATGCTCTTTCTATTACTAATGAAATAAAAAACAGCGATACGTCTATTACAAATGAAGCAAAAAACGCTCTTTCATTAAGTAATGAGGACAAAAACAGCTCAATCACTATTAATGCCGAGGGGAAAAACACTCTTTCGCTCTCAAATGAGAGTAAGAATACCACACTTTCAATCACTAATGAGGATAAAAATAACCTTACTATCACTAATGAAGAGAAGCATTTTTCTTCCGCATGGGCCGACCCTCTATCATTTTGGGGAGATTCATATAGAACATGGAATGGATTTAGTGCTCTTGCTCTTATAAGCAAACAAACATTAACGGTATCGGACGAGTCTAAAAACTAATGACCACTACATTCCCTACATCACTTCAAGATTTAGACGCAACAAGAGGAGGAGCAAACGATTCTCTCTCTTCCCCTTCTCACGTTACACATCATACGAATGAGGACGACACCATTGAAGCACTCCAAGCAAAGGTTGGTGTTGATAATTCTGCTGTAACCACTTCTCTTGATTATCTTGTAAAGAGTACATCTTCCTCCAACCCCGGACATAAACATACACTTGCAAACGGGGCAACAGATGTAACAGCCACAGCAACAGAATTGAATTATGTAGATGGCGTTACTTCGGCTATTCAGACGCAATTAGATGCTAAAATACCGAAATCAACAGTAACGACAAAAGGGGATATTATTGTTGCTACTGCTTCCGATACAGTTACAAGGCTTGCTGTAGGAAGTAATGGGCAAGCTCTTACAGCAGATTCAGCTGAATCTACAGGTGTTCGGTGGAAAACTATTGCAGTAAAGTTTGGTGGCACAGGTGCGGACGGAGCACTTTCAATCTCATCAGGTACTACTACGATTGATTTAGGAAATGCCGCTTTGGTGACGAAGAATTACACATCTATATCTATTACAGGTACGGGGGTGCTTGCTTTTTCTAATCCTAATTCTGCTGGCACAGTTATTGTCTTGCGTTCGCAAGGAGCAGTTACACTCACTTCTTCTGCAACTCCTATGATTGATGCTTCGGGTATGGGAGCACAAGCGGGGTCTAACGGTTCTGGAGCGGTTGATTCTACTAATCATTTTGGGGCGTCTGCGAGTGGAGGCACGGGCGGAGCAAGTGGAAGTATTTATGATGTCGCGACAGTCGGTCTTTATACTAATTCTTCTTTTAAATTAACGCGAAGGTCATTATTTCTTACTTGTGGGGCTGGTGGAGGTACAGGAGCTACAGCTTCGGGTGGTGGAGGTGGAGCAGGAGGGGCTGGTGGACGGGGAGGGGGTGTACTTTTGATTGAATGTGGCGGGGCACTTAATTTTACGACCTCAAGCGGTATTTCTGTCGCAGGAAAAGTAGGTTCTGATGGTGTTCGTGGCACAGGTGGTGGAGCTTCTGGCGGAGGTGGTGGTGGTGGTTCTGCTGGTATGTGCGTTATCTTATACGAAACACTTACAGCAAGTAGTGGAACAGTTACAACGACAAATGGAGCAGGAGGGGCCGGGGCTGTTACGGATGGTGCGGGGAGTGGTGGTGGCGGAGGTGGTGGAGGGGCGGCTTCTGTTGCATTAGGAGGTACAGGTGCGACAACGGCTTCGGGGGACGGCGGTGGCGGAGGTGGTGGAGGTGGAGCAGGAGCAGGGTCAAACGGTTCGGGAACAACAGGAGGTGCGGCGGGGACTGCATTAGGATATTCCTTAATAGCTTCTAATGATTGGTTCGCGTAATATGGGAAAAATCGTAGAAACAAAAATAAATAGATTTGACGGAGGGATTGTGAATGACCCACGTTCTCCTTTTAATAATGTAGTGCGTATGGCTACCAATTTTGACATACTTACCGATTCATATCGGATTAAACCATACCGAGATAGTGAAGATGGAGACAGTGCTGGTTCTACAAGCAAGAAACGTAATTTCTGTATTGCCTTAGGTGCGAGCTCAACGTATCGTCTCTATTCTCTTGGGGTGGTATCAGGTGCTGGATTCGCAGAAGTTTTGCAAAAAAATTTAACAACAGGAGCATCTACTGACCTTGATGATAATGGTTGGGCTACACCTGCTAATAACGCCTCCGCCTCTGGTGCTTCCGAATTTGATTTATTTGTCTATTATAAAAAGACTGGTCTTATTTATGGCTCAAAGGCCGCCCAATATATTTGGGCTTTTGACCCTACAGGAAGTGCCGCTTTTGCGGAAACTCACCGAGATTTAACATCATATTCAACTACCGCACAGGGGTTGGTACATTCCAAAGATGACATTCTTTATATTCCCTATGATAATAAAATAGCAAAAAATAATAATGGGTCGTGGACAAACGCGGCATTAACACTTCCTTCTCATTTTTACATCACGTCTATTTGCGAATACGGAAATTATATTGCTATAGCTTGTGCTCCCTTACAGGCGGGGATAGCAAATTCTAGGGTTTATTTATGGGATAGAGATAGTTCTCTCACCACACTATCAGAAAGTGTGGATTGGGGGGATGAGACGATAAAGATTCTGGAACAAGTGGGGAATAGATTAGTCGGTATTTCACTTTCTGGTGCGACTACTACTCGTTTCAATGACCGAATCATTTTCCGATATTGGAATCAAGGTATGGCAAACGCTGAAAAGTTTGAAGAATTTATAGCAGGTAATAATTCTTCTACACTCCCTATCGCAAAACAAAAAATCAATAATCGTTTGTATTTTATGATGCAGGTAAATCTTGCAGGGGCGACACGGGAGGGTGTGTGGAGTGTCGGGTACTCACCTTCTACAAGAGGATTTAATATCGTCCACGAACGGACTCCCAATAATGATACTGCACTTTCTTCTGGTGTTCTCTACAATTTCTTTTCTGTCGGAGACTATATGTTTATCGCGTATCTTACAAGTGGGGCTCATGATGTTTCAAAGACAAATGACACTTCCTCGTTTACGGCCACTTCTATTATAGAGACAAAGATATATAATGAAGGGGATAGCGATTTGACAAAAAAACTTATTGGTGCAAGCGTTATTTTTGAACCATTACCGACTGCGGGGCAAGTCGTGTTGAAGTACAAGAAAGATGAAGAATCATCTTTTACGACAATCTACACATACACGACTGACAATGGAATTAGTCATGGGGCGATAAATATAGAGAGTTCAGGCGCGACACTTCCAGAATACAAGGAAATTCAGTTCCGAATTGAATCAACGGGGGGAGCAGTTATTACGGGTCTGAAATTCAAATCTGAAATTATTGATAAACAACTTTACTAAAATGAATGAAGTAGAACAATTACAAAAACGAGTGCAGGAATTAGAGAATGTTGTTTATATGATTCTCGCTTCTGACCGATACATTGTACAGAAACATGTTCAGATTCTTGATGGGAAGAACATACAAGTAGCAACAGGGACAGGTACAAAAATTGGCACGGTTGGGGGAGCTACTGGCCAGAAGATTGGCTTCTTCGGTGCTACACCAGTAGTCCAACAAACAGGGGTTGCTGTAACGGCAGGTGGGATTCACGCGGCACTTGTGAATCTTGGATTAATAACTTCGTAAGTATAAAATATGCCTCCACAACAAACAAAAGAAGAGAGAAAGAGAGCGATGGACGCGGCAAGTCTTACCCCCGAACAGCAAGTGGGAGTTGTTGCTGGAAGTGGTTATACGCCAACTGTCATAAATGGTCGTGAACTTCAAGCTCCGCAAACAGATTTCAGAACGATTGGCTCAACTTCAATCAACGATATTTCAGGTCTTGATACAGAGTTGCCTAAAATAACTCCTGATTCTTCTGCCGGCAAAGCGGGGACTCTTTTAGATGAAGTCCGTAAAATACGAGAGAGTACACTTGGCAAGTCTGCATTTCAAACAGAACAGGAAAATCTCCAAGGCATCCCTGAAATTGTAAAGACCCAAAACGACCTTGCTTCACAATTAAAGCAAATTCAAAATGAAGCAGACCAATTAAAGATTGAAGCACAAACAATTCCTTCAATCTTACAACAGCAATTTACAGGGAGAGGTGTAACGACAGGAGGTCTTGCCCCAATACAAGCTGGAGCACTTCGTGAGAATCAGATTAAGGCGGCAACTGTCGCTTCTCGTGGGCTTGTGATTTCTTCTCTCTTGGAGGCAACAAAGGGGCAACTAACAACTGCTCAATATATGGCGGACAGGGCTGTAAGACAAAAGTATGGGCCATTGGAAGAAGAAATCGCAACACGTTTAGAAAATGCAGAACTCATTTTGAAGTCTCCACAATATGACGAGGAAACAAAGAATCGTGCAACACAAAGGAAGATGATAGAAGAACGAAATCAGTCTGCTCTCACACAGGCACGGGCGAGAGAAACGGAAGCCAATAAATTGAAGATTGATATTTTCGCCAATAATCAGAACATAAGTCCTAAAATGGCGACTGTTCTTGAAGGAATTACCGACCCTGTACAACTCGCTCAAACAGCGACAGAGGCAGGTTTGAACTTGAAGAAGCGAGAAGATTTATATGAAACACGGGAGACTGTGGGCGGGGAGATTATTGAGATTCAGAAGGACGCGACTGGGAAAGTATTAAGTTCGAGAGTTATACGGCAGGGAGCGGCTGGGTCTGCTAAAGCAAAGGCGTTTGTTAATGTTTATAAGGGTATAGCACAAGAAGCTATCGCAGGTGGGGCTACTCCAGATGAAGCTGTTTTTGCTGCCACCGCTCTTGCAGAAAATAGTGGCATAACAGTTGGTGTTGAAGAACAAAATGCCCTCCTACAATCTTTAGGCATAAGCCCTGCTGGACAAGAAGAAATTGAATCCCCCCTACCCGGTGAGGTTACACCAATAAGTGCAGAAGAGTTTGGTCAAGCCGTCCCGGGTGTTATTGGTCGTGGGACGAAAGCATTAGCAAAAGGATTTTATGGAGTGGGGAAGGGAATTGCAGATTTTGGAGCTGGAATTATAGAAGGGCTAATTTCTCCATTCAGAAAATAACAGTTTATGGCTTTTAATGTTGAGGAATTTGTACAGAAGAAACAGAAAGCGAAAGCTGGGGGGTTTGATATTGGGGCATTTGTACAAGCAAGAACACAAGGCGTAAAGAAGGCGGGAGGATTTGATGTCAATGAGTTTTTGAAGGAGAAAGGTGTAAAGTTAAAAACAGATTTAGATACATCAGAAGGATTAGAGGAACTTGCGAAACAAGAAGGACTTGAACCGCCGGCAAAAGAAAAGATTTTTAATGCGCTCCGAAAAGTAGGGGGTGTTCTTAATGTCGGTACGGCTTTCACTTCAGGGTTGGTAAAAGGTGCATTAGATGAAAAGACTTCTGCTCTCGGAGAAGCATTTTCACGAGTAGGTAAGTCTTTCTCTGGAGAGGAAATAAAAGGATTTTCCGATACAGCGAGAGAACTTGGTATAAATCCTGAAACCAGAATGGGGAAAATCGCTCTTGGAACAGGAGGATTTATCGCTGATGTTGTGTTTGACCCACTCACTTACCTGTCATTTGGTATGGGGGCAGGATTAAAGGTGGGAACAAAGTCTTTGAATAAGACAGGAACGAAACTTTTTCAAGAAGTTGCTACAAAAGCTACAGAACAATTTGGACAGAAAGGTATTGGGAAGACAAGAATACTTTTTGAGCAAGCTACTGGCAAGAAAGGACTTACAGAAGAAGCTGTAAAAGATTTCACCGAAGCGGGGTTTGATGAAGCGACACTTAAAACTCTACAGGAAGGCGGGAAAGAACTCATAGACCAAGGAGGTATTAAGTTTCTTGGAAAGAGTTTAGTTTCTTCCGAGCGTCTCGGTAAGACTGTTCTTGGTCGTGCGGCAAAAGCTCTTGGAGAAACTGAAATAGTACAAGCATTTAAGAATACTCTCGGTAAGACTTTTGTCGCTGATTTTGCAAAAAATCCTAAACTTGTTTCCATTTTAGATAAGGCGAACCGACAGCAGAGGAAAGCTGTAGAAACAATTATTGCTCAAAATGAGGAATTGTTTAAGGGTCTTTCTGATAAAGAAATGACCGATTTCTTTGATGTGGTGTTTGAAAAGAAGTCAGGTATTGCAGGGAAAGAGGGGGCAGAAAGAACAGAAGCGAAACTTGCACAAAAAGCAGAACGTCTCGTCTTTGACAACCCCAAACTCCAAAATGTCTCCGACAAATTATTTGAAGGGGAAGATTCTATAATCAATCGTTATGCGAAAGTTGCAGGATTACCAGAAGAAGAAGCAATCAAATTCTATATTCCTTCAAAATTTGCAGACAAGGTTGCATTAAAGGATTTCTTTATTGGGAATCGCCTATCTTCTCCTAGTCTTGGTTTTCTTAAAAGATTCACAGGCAAAAAAGAAGGTCTTATTAAAGACCCATTTGAAGCGTACTCGCAAGGACAAATTGATGTTGTAACTTCTCGTATCAAAAGTAATACGATAAATCAGACGATAAAGACTTTCGGTAAGCCATTACAAGAACTCACAGAAGCGGAGGCAAGGAAACTTGGATTCAAAAAATTCTCCCGTGAGATTCTTGGAGAGGGTGGAAAACAGAAAGTTGAGGCATGGATTCCAGAAGCAATATCAGATGAACTTGGAAGATTTATTGAACCAACAGCTTCCACGGTGGATGAATTAGCACGAATAACTGGGTTTGATTATGCGACAGGACTTTTTAAGGGATATGTTACTTCCCTTTTCCTCTCTTTCTATATCCGCAATATCACTTCAAACCAATTCCAAAATGCTTTGAAAATAGGGGTTGATGTAGTGAATCCTGCTATGCAGAAGCAAGCTCTTGATGTTGCATTGGGTAGGAATCTTGAAGGAGTAATTACGACAAAGACAGGACAGAAATTAACTCTCAAGCAAATACGCAAGATGGTTGAGAAGGAAAGTGATGTATTAGAGGAAGGTGCTTTTGGAAGAGCAGAACGGATGATTGAAGAGGGGAGGGAGAGGATAAGAAGAGGGTCTAATAGACCAAACCTCAACCCTCTCTCAAGAGAGAATGTTGTCTTGAGAGCAGGGCAAAGAATAGGGGAAACTGCTGACAAACAAGCGAAGCTAATTTCCATTATAAGTTCTCTCACAGAGGGTAAGTCAATAAAAGAGGCGGTGAAAATAGCCGAAGAAGCTACTTTTAATTATAGGAAACTAACTGATTTTGAAAGAAAGATAATGAGGAGAATCATTCCCTTTTATTGTGTCCCCGAACATTCATTAGCCCTTACAAATAGGGGGTGGAAAACTGTTGATGAATTAAGAGTTAGAGATATTCTTTTGACATATAATTTAGTAAAAAAGGAATATGAATGGCAACCAGTAGAAGAAATAGCTATTTTTGAACACAATCAAGAACTTGTAACATGGCAGAATACAAGACACAAACTCATGTTCACAGGTGAGCATAGGTGGGTAGTTAATACTCAAAATATCCTCGCAAAGCGGGATTACGGTAAAAGAATTTACAGATACAAGAGGGTACAAAAGGTTGTCAAAGGTAATCAATTAAATAAAAATCATTCCATCCTTTCTGTATCAAAATATAAAAAGCAAGGACGTTCTCTCTTAACACCTGAAGAGGCGAGATTATTGGGGTGGCTTCTTTCTGATGGTTATTTTAGGTGGAAGGGTAATTATTGTGAAGCGGTGATATATCAGCACCCAAAGAAATTTCTAAAAGAAATCATTGAAGTCGCAGGAGGTAAACCAAGAAAACCACATCCTAAAAGTGGTGTGGTTTGCGTTCCTGTCAAAAAAGACCGCATAGAAAAGATTAGTAAATTCTTAAAGAGAAGAAAAACCACTCAAGATTGGATAGATGTAGTGTGTAAATTAAACCGCCCTGCTCTTAATGCCATGTATGATGCTATGTATAAGGGCGATGGTACCATCAAAGGACAAAAATTCTTTGCGTGCCAACTTGAAGGAGTTGCAAAAACTTTTGAAGTATTGGCAACCCTTTTAGGTTACAGGGTTGTACGCAACAATAGGGGTTTCTATGTAAGTACCATAAGAACATTGAAATTTGCGGCAGGGACAACAGCGAGGGAACATTATGTTGGTAGAGTATGGTGTCCAAGAACTAAAAATGGTACTTGGGTAATGAAACAAGATAAATTTATAACAATTACTGGGAACACTTTCGCTCGGAAAAATGCAGAACTTCAAATAAAAGCTCTTGCGACAAAGCCGGGGGCTGTGGCCGCACAACTCAAAGCCATAAAAGGTGCTGGAGAAGCTGTGGGGGAACCTGTAACAGAAGAAGATTTGAAAGGATTACCTGATTATGTCCTCAAGAGTTTGGGAATAAAAGCAGGAGCATACGCGAAAGACCAATATGGACGTGATACGTTTATCACTGGATTTGGCTTACCGATTGAGGAGTTTATGGGGCGGATGAGTGGAAGAGATGGAATTATCTCTAATGTTGTATCAAACATCCTTTCTCAAATGAATCCCTTACTTAAACAACCATTAGAGAGTGCAACAAAAGTTGATTTTTTCCGTGGCAGGCCTATTACAGATATTACCGATGCTAAAGACCTTGTTTCATTCCTTGAAGTCCTCCCCAATTCTGTGGAGAAAGAGGTGAAAGATTTGATACAATGGTCAGAGTCGGAGAAGAAAGTATTTGTAGGTGGTAAGCAAGTTGGGACAACAAAAAAATATAGTGCTAATCCTTTTGTACTTCATTTTTTACGCAATATGTTCACAGGACGTATTCAAAGCACAATAGGATTTCTGTCATCTGACGAGCAGAGTAATTGGAGCAAGTGGACACGATTATTAACTGGTGTACGAGCGTGGTCAATAGATAAAGAAGAGCAAGCATTTTTCAAAGAATTAGAGAGAAAGGAAGAATTGCAAAAATATCTTATTAGAATGGGGGTAATAAAGACATTCCAAAAACCTTTCATTCCTAAAAAATAACCATGCCTGTACTTACTAAAAGACAAGAACGTATATTGAACCTTGCAGAGAAGGGAGAAATATCGTTGCTTGATGAATTGGAGAAGATGGAGGAGACAATGGAATCTCATATCTCCGAGATGAAAGAGATGATGAAAGAGACGCGGGAAATGGTAAATACATTTGCTGGAGTGGAACGATTGAAGGGGGACAAGGGAGACAAACCAACTGATGAAGATTTGCTTGCTCTTATAAAGCCCCTCATTCCCGTTGTTGAAGACGGCAAGACACCGACAGCAGAGGAATTGCTTGCCCTCATTCGCCCGCTTATTCCGAAAGTAAAAGACGGTGAGACACCTTCTGATGATCGACTAATAACACTCATTACTCCTCTCATTCCTCCCCCATCTCAAAATGGGAAAGACGCAGACGAAGAAGCAATCGTCAAGAAGATAGAAGCAGACCTGCCAAAACTCGGAGAACCCGTCCGTGATTCATTAGAACTCTTACAGGGAGAAAATCGACTTGATAAAAAAGCAGTAAAAGGAATTGAGGAATTAGAAAAAAAGATTGAGGAAGTTGCCTCACGTCCTACAAGGAATATAACTGGCATGAAGAAAATACCAATAGTGAAGCGGGTGAATCTAACAAGTCAAGTGGACGGTTCTACTCGCACATTTACCCTTCCACGCGATACTGTTGCTATACTTGGTTTGTTTGGGACGCAATTCCCGATAACATTTGATGAAGCTGATTGGACGTTTGCGGGGAATACAATCACACTTGCAACACCTATTGGAACACCGCAATCGGGTCAGACATTATTCGCGTTAGTTGAGACACTATTCTACTGATGAAAAAAATACTCTACATCTTTTTAGGAATCTTGATTATGGGAGCATTTGATGTCCATGCCGCCCCTGTTGCTAACATATTAAGGAGTGTCTTACCAGAAGCAGATAATCAATTTTATGTAGGTACTAGCACTCCATCAACCTTAAGATGGAAAGGATTATACCTCGCTCTTGATTGCTCTTCTCTTACCAATGGCGGGGCTTTAACAGTAGATTCTAGCGGACTTGTGCAATGTTCTGCTGACGATGGTGGCGCAGGAGGTTCTGCCGCTGCATCAGGGTCATCAGGTTCCGTACAATTTACTGATGGTACAAATCTTGATTCTTCAGTTTCTTTTTTCTGGGATGATGTAAACGGCCGTCTTGGTATAGGTACCACTTCCCCACAGGCTAGGTTGTCGGTCGCTGCTACATCAACCGCTTCAGGCCCAGTGTTCCTTCTATCAACATCTACAATAGGCGTCTCGACTTCTACGGCACTTGTTATTGATTCTTTTGGACGTATGGGAGTAGGGACATCGACCCCTTCACAACCTCTCGTCGTCCAAGGTAATTCATATTTCCAAGGAAACATTGGGGTTGGTACTAATAATCCAAGTTCAAAAATCTACGCTACAGAAATGTTAGCAGGCATACCTATTAGTATCTTTGCTAACCATGAAGACCAGACAAACACATCTTCTCATTCTCGGTTCTGGGCTCAAGTTGGAGGTTCAGGAGGAGGCAATCCATCATTCAATATGACTGTCAGCGGAGCTACTGATTGGTCAATGGGGATTGATAACTCTGATGGAGATAAGTTTAAAATAGGCACTTCATTTTTAGTAGGAACAAATAGTATTTTGACTGTAGATAAGAATTTGCAAGTTGGGGTTAGCAGCACATCTCCATTTGCTCAACTCTCTGTCGCCACCACTTCAACAAATGGTCTAGGGCATTTAGCGTTATTTGCTTCTTCTACGAATAAAGTAAGTGTCGCTATAGATGGGAATGGACGATTAGGGATAGGGACAGCAAATCCTCAAAGACCATTAAGCGTTGAAGGAATCACATATCTTAATGGTAATGTAGGTGTTTCTTCATCAAGTCCTTTCAGTCAAGCTGGAGTAGCACGAATACTTTCTATTGAAGGTACATCTGCGGGAATAGCTTTGAATGACATCAATGAAACTGATATGCCTTGGGAAATATATAATTCTGTTGGCGACTTATATTTCTTTGACGGTACTGCAGGAGTTGGGAATCGGGTCGCATTTCTTAATGGAGGTAATGTCGGTATCGGGACAACAACTCCTTGGGGACAGTTATCCGTTACAAATATAAGCGCAAATCCTTCATTTGTAGTAGAAGATTCTACTTCTCCTGATTCGACTCCATTTATCATAGATGCAAGTGGTAATGTGGGGATTGGAACACAAACTCCTGCTCAACTTTTGCATATCCGAGGTTCAAATTCTGGTACAATTTTGACTTCAGCATTACTTACAAATGCTCAATCATCTGTGGGAACAGGCGCGCAAGTCGGGTTCAACCTATCAACGAATGTAAACATTACAAATGCTCGATTCGGTGCTGTCGTTGAGACAACAGGAACTGGGTTCTTTATTCAGACAAATGATGGGTCATTAACTTCCGAACGTCTACGAGTAACGGGGGCAGGAAACGTTGGTGTAGGAGGGACTTCCACCCCCGCGGCTCGTCTAGCAATCCAAAATGGAAATGTTGTTGGCTTATACTTAGCGGGATTTTCCAACCAAACAGCAGATTTAATCCGTATTTCTACTTCGACGGCTTCAGCAACGTCAACTGCTCTTATATTGAATAACAAAGGGCATATGGCGATTGGAACAACCACATTTGCAAATGAGTTCACATTGAACGTAGAAAATTCAGTGCAAGTAGGCACCATTACTGCAACATCTTCTTTAGCGACTTCAACTCTGGCAGGGCCATTACGTTTAGGTTCAACTGGGTCTAGTCCGACGGTAGGTAATGCAACGATGGTAGCGGGAACAGTCACTGTAACTACTGGCGCAGCTACTCCAAGTTCATTCGTCTATATCACTCGAAAGACTTCTGGAGGGACAATAGGTACGGCTATTACATATACCGTAACAACTGGTAGTTTTACCATAACTTCAGATAGTGTATTAGATACCAGCACTTTCACTTGGTTTTTAGTAAATTAACAATGTAATTCTATGAAAATATACGAAAGAGTAGATGACACAACAGTTCGAGTCTCGGAAACAATCGAGCAAGTATTTGATATTACGTCTTTAAAATCTGAACAGAGTGCCTTGCAAGAAAGAAAGCAGATATTGATTGCTGAAAGAGATAAAGTGGTTGAGGAATATAACGCAAAAATAACCGAGATTGAATCTGAAATTGCAACTCAAGAAGTGATTATTGTGGAAGCAGGAAAGGTCGGAGTTACTCTACCTTTAATATAAAAATGCAAAAGATGCCAACACAAATAGTAGGGTGGGCGATTGCTGCAATAGTTGGATTTTTTGGAGGACAGATGGGGGATCAGAAAGCTGTCGGTGAAGTATCTTCTAACGTAGCTGTTTTAGATCAACGCGTCAATACGAATGAAGAATCAATTAAGGATATGAAAGATGACATTAAGTTCATTAGAGACGCAGTGACTTCTCTTGTGGCAAAACAGGAAATTGCGAATAAATTACCGGCAAAGAAATGATAGATATGAAAAGAAAATATGCTTTTAAAGAGCCGATAATTACATCAGATAATTATATTCTTGGTGCTGGGAATGTTACACATAAAATTCTTCAAGAAAATGGGAATTGGGATGCATTACTACCTGATGGGGAATATCAAAATAAACGTGGTCTTGAAACGTATGATTGTACAGGTTTTGGGACCTTAAATGCAGTAGAAGCAATAATGCGAACAGAGTTTGGAGTGAATGAGAATTACAGTGATAGGTGGGTGGGTATAATTGCCGGGACAACAGAAGGAGGGAACGACCCTCATGTCGTTTGTGAAGCTATACGCAAATACGGATTGATACCAGAATCAATGTTGCCATTTTCTGATGACATTTCTACTTTTGAAGAATACTACTCATTCAAGGGAAGTGATATGACAGAATGTTATAAAGCTGGAAGAGCTTGGCTTGAAAAGTATGACTTCAAACATGAATGGTGTTTCCAACCTTCTCAACCATTAGATGAAAAGATGAATAATATCAAGATTTCTTTGAAGTATTCCCCTCTTGGGGTAGCTGTAAACGCATGGCAGACTGATAGTGAGGGTATCTATGTAAGGAGTGGAAATGACAATCATTGGGTGATGATATATTCGTATGATGATTTTGTTCGTATTTTTGATAGCTATGACCCTTTTAGAAAGAACCTTGACCCTCAATATGGGTTCAAATACTGCAAGGTGTTTAACATTGAAAAACGAACAACTCCTCTTCCTCCACAAAACTCCTATGATTTCATATACAGATTCTTGGATTTTCTCAAAGATATGATACAAGCTCTCATTAAAAGAATGAGATGATTGTTACTTTACTTTATAAACTAATACATTGGTTGGAGAAGCGAGAGAATGGAGAAATACTTGGCGCATTTCGTAGTAATGAGTGGCCGAGAGTCAGAAATGAACATATAAGAAAGTTTCCAATATGTGCTGTTTGTGGAAAGAAAGATAATTTAACTGTTCATCACAAAAAACCATTTCACCTTTTTAGAGAGTTGGAATTACAACCCGAAAATCTCGTTACACTCTGTGAATCAGCAGGAATGAATTGTCATATCACTTTTGGACACAAAGGTAATTTCAAACGTTGGAATCCGTTTATAGATGAAGATATTATTATTTGGAAAACCAAGATACTACAAGAGCCATGAATCCTATATATCAACAAGCACTTAATATGTTAGCGAAATTACAAAACCGCCCCACAGAACGGTTATACCGGCGAGCAAAATCCTCCTTATATAAAGATGTAGCCCCAACCCAGAATGAATTTGGCTGTGCAGAGGCAGTCAATAATATATTTAAGATGGAGTTTGGACAAGAAATAGGCGGTCAAACTTCAACTGCTTTGCTGTATGATACCCTCCGGAGACGCGATGATTTCTCTCCTACATTATCTCCTGCCCGCGGAGATATTTGTATTTCACCTACAGGATATGGAAATGGTAAAATAAAGAATGGACATACAGGGATAGTTAGTGATTGGGGATTTATCATGTCTAACGACAGCAATAGTGGATTGTTTTTAGAGAATTACACGATAGAGAATTGGGAAAGACGGTATGGAAAGATTGGTGGTTTCCCTGTTTTGTTTTATAGAAAGATAAAATAAAGGTCGGCATTATAAGCTATGGTATAATACCAACATGGAAAACAACTCAACATTTTTACGAATCAATCTCAAAGAGGTTACACATGGAATTGTGAACGCAGTTGTGGCGGCTATTATTGTCGGTCTTTATGGAGTTATCTCAACTCCCGATTTTGATATATTTAATGCACCATGGGCAGAGATAGGACGAAGTGTACTCAACTGGGGATTCGCGGCATTCATTGGCAGTTTAGGTAAGCGCTTTCTCACAACAGGGGATAACAAGTTGCTCGGAAAGATACAAATGTAGTATAGTAAGACCATCTGTCCTCTTTTATTGATAGTGGGACTACCCATACGAACATCGAGGCTATGACGAGTATGGTTAAGGATTAGCGGTTACGACTGCTTCCTCGTGCATTAAACATAAAACACAATGCTCAATACATTGGTTTAATGTAAGGATTAACTTCCAAACATATTACCGCCGCTCGGCGGTTTTGTGTTATACGATGACTTCTTAATCATTTCTTGTTATAATTACAGCTTACGGCATCCTTTGTTCCTCCGCGTGGAGATAACGAGGTGAGATACGGATTATTCTTTTACAATTAAACGTATGCTACCTATTGTGGTCGCTTTTCTACTTTTTGGGACGACTGATGTACCACCAGAAATCCTAAAGAATATAGAGGCGATACAGCGTTATTTTCCTGATTCCACGAAAATAACAAGTAGATTTTTAGCTACAGCGTATTGCGAGAGTAGACTCAAACAGTATGGAGAGAAAGGTGTGGTAACAAGCCATACTGCTGATGAAGGGATATTACAAGTCCATGTTCCTCTGCACAAAAAAAGTGCGGAAAAGCTGGGGCATGACATCCGGACACTTGAGGGAAATCTAGGTTATGCCAGACTTCTCTACGACAACTACGGCCTTTCCCCGTGGAAAGCATCCCGCAAGTGTTCTGATGATGTCATAGGCAAGCTCCTCTCCACCTACGACCAGCGTTTTATCCGCATTGCGGGCGGTTGAACCGTAGGCGGAATTATCAGTAAGACTTAATAGGTTTTACTGCTTTACTGCGAATTGCCCCCTTATGGGGGCTTTTCGTTTGGTGTATAATGGGGGCAGAAGGAGACCTATCACATGAAATGCTATACCTGTGAAAGACCTGTTACTCTACCTATTAGAGTCGGTGTAGTGCTTGTATGTTCACCATACTGCGGAAATAATCTTGTTCAGTGCTTTTACTGCGGCAATTACATAAAAAAAGATACTTCCTACTGTTTTCAAGACAAAATTACTTGTTCACAGATATGCGTGAAAAAACACTTGCTGCATGGTATCCTTCTCCCTAGAAGGAGACCTTTTATGTGAAAATCGAGATTTGTCTGAATAGACGTTGCCGTATCCGAAAGCCAATCAGTCAAATGTTTTACCTTGCAGGGTGGTTCTGCTGTGAATCTTGTCGAATTGAGTATATACAAGAACAGCTCAGCCATCTTGCAAGGCGGCCTATTTTCAAGTTGCCATACGAAAAAAAGCAACAAATACTTGTTTAACACAACACACCTCCCTTTTTGGGAGGTTATTTTTTAAGATCTTTGAATGACTGTACTCCGTGTTTCCAATGCCACCAGAGAATAGAACCTTTATTAAATAAGATGTATCGTATAGACGATTTTCTATCCCACTCCTTTTCACACGAATTACAAAGATTCCTATTGAAGAAGTACCTCAAAGTACCATATTTTTCTTCCCAATCAGCAATATACTCGAGTGAGTCTTGCCCTACGTTTTCTATTTTTATTCGCCGATTTTCCATACTGATATTTCTACTTTATCTTCATCTCCCCAATTACGTTCTGCACCGATTGAGCAAACGTCCTTGTCGTTTTTAATAATCTCGGCTTTTTGAAGTAAATCAAGTATGGCGGTTATTTTGTTGTCTAAGTCGCCACGCCTCATCTTCTGAATGAAGTTGAAGGTCGTGCCGATTGCTCCAGTAAGTGGTTTTAAAGGGCGTTTTTGACCTTTAAATTGCCATAGGAGAGCGTCTAACTCTGCTTTGGTACCTTCATCTATGTACATCCTGCCATGCGAAGCTCGCTTGTAGAGATTCTTCTTTGAAGGGATTTTTCCCTTTAGAGTGAAGTGGTAGGTCATATCCTCTATCCTCGCTACAAGCTATTGGCGTTCTTGAAGAACGAATGAGTCCACGTTGCTTCGTAGAGAGGATAGAAGAAACGAACATTCGTATTATACCTTTTTACAAACATAATATAAACACGTCTTGTACTCCTCCCTGTAGAGAATCTTCCAATCGGCTAGGTAATGTCGGAGGGTTGTGTGGGTGAAGATTACTTTGTGGTCGTTCTTGTCATTGTATCTTGTCATCTCGCCTTTCAAGAGGAAGGTGATTCTATTCTTCAGTAGAAACGTGTTAGGGATTGAGAAGATAAAGATACCGTCTGGCCGTAGGAGCTTCTTGACCGTCCGTAACGCTTCGTACGGATTCTCTAGGTGTTCTATGACCTGCCAAGCGGTTACGGCGTCAAAGGTTCTATCTGGTGTGTGCGGTACGTTTAGGTCAATCGGATAGTCACCACTGTCTTTGTCGGAGGTTATGATTTGATACTCGTCTGTCTTTACAGACTTACCATGATTGCCAACGTCAAGGACAGCAGTGCGTGGAGGAATCCACTTCTTCATTATCTCTAACGCTTTTCCTCTCTTTATGATTTTACTTGCTTTGTATTTCATTTGAATAGTGATTTAATGTCTTCAATAAAAGAAGAAAGTAAGATAAACCAATTTAAAAAAATCTTTCATATTATTGATTACTCTTCTCCGCTAATATCTCCTGCATCCTCTTTTCGGTCATGTCTTTCAACTCGTAAAAGCGTAAATGTTTCGTATTTTCATCCCTGCCGAAACAGGCGACCTTTTCGTTGTCATTATCGTATATGAATGTGATTGATTCTAGTTGTGTTTTCATCTCAATACTCAAAATTAGCTGGTAATAATCTATCTATTTGTGAAATGAGTGCTCTTATAACAATTGATTCACTAACTTTCATTGTCCGAGCGTACTTTTCTATCAGTCTTTTATCAGCAGGAAGTACCCACGAATTGAGCTGAACCATTTTGAGATGTTTGGGGAGTTTTTTCATATTTTTAAGTAATCTAGTAATTTTTCAAGAACATCATTATGAGACTTCAAACACATAGCGTTGATATCATCAATCATGCGAGGGGTTGTTTGATGTTCTCTCAAAAATTCATCAGTCAATACATGTTTTTCCCATATTTCTTCTTCTATCATTTTGTGTAATTGTCGTTTACTTATTTCACCAGTAGAATCTCTGAAATAATATTTGTTATATCCCATTGCACCTTCGGCAAAAATAACATTTCCTTGCAATGCTTTGTGCCTGCATTGTTCGCACCAATCTATTTTCACCAATTCAAAATATGGTTTTGTTGTACGCCCTTCGTTTTGTTCAGTCGTGAAGATGACTTGTACTTGCCCGTCTCCTTTACGAGGCGCACCAGCTTCTTCTTCGCATATATCGCACATGTAGATTTCTTTTTTCATCTTTTTATTGCTTTAATAAAATCTTTTAACATTCGGTGTGATAATTGTATACTGTCATCTGGAACGTGTTGCATGACAGTATTTTCCAAAACCTTCACAATTTCTCGGTCTCTTGCGAGTCTTGTCTGTCTTTCTATTGCGTCCATAGCGTTTTTTACAAATTCACCGATGTTGAAAAAGTATGTTTTCTTTCCACGACTATTCTCTACTTTTTCAAGTTCAGCGGTAAGATTTTTTAGTACATTCTCTTTTGCTAATTCTATTTTCATATAAGTTTTGTAATAATGAAGTGATAAAGAAAAAGATTGAAAATAATCCAAAGAATAGTGTCTTGTGTACGAGTGCCTTTTAAGAAACCAAGTGAGTTATTTTTCATATTGATATACAGTTAATCTATAAATATTTTCATCTTTTTCATATTAGGATTCTTTTTTAAGACTTGAGCGAACTTTTTTACAGCCGTAACATATTTGAGTCAAACAATCGTGGAAAGTGCTGTAAATTGCTTGTTGAGTGTGCCGACCTTCGCAGTCTTGTATATGCTTCCTAACATCTTCTTGCTTCTCAATATATTCGTAGGTGAATGTAATCATATTTTGTTACCCATTTTATTGCACTGATAAAGTACCGTACCTTTACGGAAAGCAATCTTGTGCGGATATGATGGATTCTTCCATTCGTAGGTATCTGCAAGCGCAACTTCTAGTGCGATGTACTTATCGTCTTTTTCAGAGCGAAACTCATCACAAAAGAATGGACGAGAACAAGCGTGGTATTTCCCTTCGCCACACTCATCATCTTTCGGATTCCAATTCGGGTGTTCTAATGTAGAACCGATTGACCATAATGTTTCGTTTGGAGTGCCTTCTTGTGTTTTGAAGTCTTTGGAAACGCGTTTGTAGAGCGTAACTGCTTTAGTTTTTTCTATTCCGTTAGTGTCAAACCAATTCGTATATTTCGGTGTGATGATTGTTGCATTATCTGACTCCTTTGTGATTTTTCCTTTAGCTAGTTTCCAACAGACGGAGAACATAAAAAGTACAACTGTGGCGTAATCGGAAAAAAGATGTACTCCAACATTGCCCCACGCCACAACAGAGCTGTTTTCCCGCGCCACAACATAGCTGTTTTCCCGCGCCACAACATAGCTGTTTTCCCGCGCCACAACATAGCTGTTTTCCCGCGCCTCAACAGAGCTGTTTTCCCACGCCACAACAGAGCTGTTTCCCCACGCCACAACAGAGCTGTTTCCCCGCGCCTCAACAGAGCTGTTTCCCCGCGCCTCAACAGAGCTGTTTTCCCGCGCCTCAACAGAGCTGTTTCCCCACGCCACAACAGAGCTGTTTCCCCACGCCACAACAGAGCTGTTTCCCCGCGCCTTAGTTACAGTAATTTTTTCGGTAGACACAATATCAATCCTCGTATACTCATCAAACGAGAGAGGCAGTGCGTCTAGTTCTTTTTGTGTTGTTATTTTTATTGTTTTCATGGCGTTATTTAATTAGTCCCACTTTGATTGGATTATGTTTACACCCCTTACAACATTTGAAAAGAAAATCTCCTTTTTTCCTGTTCTTTTCGTTGCAATAAGCAAAAATCTCCATCAAGAAACCAACTTTTGCACCTTTTTTTGTTTTAGATTTTTTCATTTTAAGATTCATTAACAAGAGGCACTGCTAACTTCCAATCTTCAGGAGAAACTATCAATCCCAACTTCTCGTCACTCATACCCCACGATAAGGCTTCTGCAACAGTCTTACTGGGAGGAACGCCTTTGACGTGGTATTCGCGTGTAGAGGGACATAAATACCGAGCGAAATGGACTTCTTTGTTGAAGATTCTTTTTTCAGAGGGAAGAGAACTATCAAACGGAAACTTCCATAATTCGTATGGCACTTTCTCCCCGTTAATATCAATCTTTATATACTCGTCTATTTTTTCAGCGTTGCACAACTTCGTAAAATCCTCCCAACTTCCATATTTAAGAGCTTGACGGCGTTGGTCTATATCTTGTATTGCAAGAATATCTGCGAATGGCATCTTTTTGGAGACTACTTTCTCCCATAAGTCTTTCGGGAAAATAACCCCGTTCAGTTGATATATTTCTTGTCCGCTTTTCCAACGTATAGCAGGTTCTTTGTCTGAATGAAATTGATTAAGATTATTTATTTTGACAATAGGAGTTGGCACAAGATATAAAGTATTTTTCCACTCAATTCTATATCCAAGTCCAGCTTCTTTTGCCTGCATTAACAATTCACAATATTCAAGATATTTTTTATCATTCTCATTCGGAAGTTTATCTGTATTAGGATTAAGACAATATTCAAACTCAAAAATATACCAATCAAAATCGTAATCCAATGCTCTCCCTGCGATCCCTGCGATCCTTGCGCTCCTTGCGCTCCCTGCGCTCCCTGCGCTCCCTGCGCTCCATGCGCTCCATGCGCTCCATGCGCTCCCTGCGCTCCTTGCGCTCCCTGCGCTCCATGTGCTCTGTTGGAAATCTTTATCTAATAAATCAACACACCATTTTATTTTTTTCGGTCTTGAAAGATTAAATATATCGTATGTTTGTAATATCAATTCTTCTGCAAGAGGTTTATTTAATTCAAAATCAAGACGTTCTACATTTCTGCATTGTCTATCAATCAATTCTTTTGTTTTTTGATGAAAGTCCATGTGATTAGTCAATTATTATTTTACGCTAATTTGTGAGGGTGGCTAATCTATTATTTTCCTTTCTAGACCTTCTGCAAACCAATCAATCTCTCTCTCCCGAACCTCACGATAAAATCCGACAGGCATAACCAGTTTTTTGTGGTCTTCATGTGTTAAGACTGCATCTTCATCTAGTGACATAAGTAGTCCACCATCAGGAAGTCGGTGTACTTTCATTTTTGTAATATCAGGAATAGTAGCAATGTGTCTGTGTCCCGTAGTTTCTCCTAATTGCACGACAAACGAACCGTCATGCTTTTCTTCTTTCGCATTTTTAACTAATTCCGAATAATCTTTTTTAGAGATTGGAAAAAAGTTTATGTCTCCGTGCCGTCTGAAGTTTTTGATGTTTTTCATGTTCATGTTTCGATTTCCTTTGTAAAAATCAATCTTACTTACATGGTTTCAGTTTACAATGCTTCGGACATGGCAATTCTTTCAGCAGTTGTCGCAATAATTGTTTTGTTTGCCAATATGAAAGATACTGATACTTCCCATTTGTATATACACGAAGCACATTATTAGATGGTTCAAAAAGAACCTCGCAACAAAATCCAGTAGAGTGATGACGATATTAGTCTGCATCTGCTTGTTTTTTCTCCCATTCTTGTAACTTCTCTCTCTCAATTTCGGGAGCGATTACGTTGTCGTAGTAGGGGTCATCTTTAATTATTACATCGTCTTTCTTCAATTTGATTTCTCTAATCTGCCGTTGCATTTCTAAGAAAAACGGATTCTTTCTAAAAAGGGATGTCATCGGGGTGAATATCCTCTGTCGGATAAGGTACAGATGGAGGTGGGGTAACTGCGGGAGTAGCCAGGACTTCATCTTTTTTATCAGTAGGGAAATAAGCAATATACAAGTTTCCTGTCGCTTTCGCTTCTCGGATATTGATACGAACATATCGACCAACCCATTTCGTCATATCCGTTCCCCATTCTCTTGCCAGATTATTGCCGGAAAAATCACTAATACTTCCTAGTTTATGTGTACCATCCGCCAATTCCACTTTCACATTTGTAAATCTGCCATCAGGAGAGCTGTAAGGAAGTTCTAATAATTTTATAGTATCTCCGTCTTTTACATCAGTGGGGGATAAAATGCCAGAGTTTTTTGGTCTCCAAGTATTCTCGCTCATATAATTTTATTTTTTAGTTTTTAATTCTTTGATATATTTTTGTGCGATTTCTTTTACTTTTTCAGTTCCGTCTTTGATTTTTTGCGGAGAGAGTTGCGTTATCGCTGTCCAGCTTCTTGTGCCGAAAGCGTAGAAAAGGGCATCCACCTTATTTTTTGTTTCCTCTGCTCCTCTTCCCGGCCATATACTCACAAGATAATTCTCTAATTCTTCTAGGGCGACTGTTTTCTCTTTTATCCATTCCTTTTTTTCTTCTTCGGATTTTATGAGCGTTGCCGCGTCTCGTTCAGCTTCTGATACTTTCCGAACAGGATTGTGCAACATGACATCAATAGATGGCTCAAAATCTGCGAAAGTTGGGTTCTCAAACACTTTTCCGTCCAAAATGTTGGAACGGTCTTTGAGAATCGTTGCCTGCCGTATCGCTTTTTTGAGTGTTCCATTTTCCATTTCTTGGTAACGCTCCATTAAAACCAGCATATCCGGCTCGTAAGCAGTCTCCCCCTCGACCTTTTCTTTTACGCCCGACTTGAAAATCTCCCTCTTACCTGTTTCTTGGTTGATTTCGTTGTCATACTCGTACCCTGCACGGCCACACATGATGATGTGGTATGGATCATTTACAAACGGGTCGGAAAATTCGGTCTTGAATGTCGGCTTTATCACACCCCAATCTTGGAATTGAAGCATAGAGCGATTTTTCTGTCTCCGATATGCTTCTAAGAAGTTTTCCCAAATATGGGAAATGCTATCAATGATGAGTATATCGCTATACCCTTCACGCATAATACGCATAGTCTCTTTCAAGTCAGCGAGTGAACGTGATTCTTTTACTTCTAGTGATATGCCTGCCGGCTCAAAAATAGGAAGAAGAAACTTTGATGCTTTTTCGGTATCAAAAATAACAATTGGTTTTGTTGATTTTATTTTCTGATGAATACCAAGAGCGAGTAAGGCGGCTGTGTACGTCTTTCCTGTCCCCGCAAAACCGAAGAAGTTGGCCTTGAAAAAAGGTTTGGTATTTTCAGCTTTTGAGAAAAAGCTGTTTGTGGTCGTTTTCATATTTTTAAGGTTAGTTTGTAACATTTTCTATTATATTCTTTCCTTGTGAATAATCAAACGTGTCTGTGGATAATCAATCTAGTATTTTAGGGAGTTGTTTGTGTGCTTGTAATTGCTCTCGTTTGGTTGATTGGAGATATGTTGAGGTTGTTGCTACGTTTACATGTCCAAGCATGTCTCGTATTGTCTGTAACGGCACATTTTTGTTTGCAAGAGTTGTCGCAAAGAGCTTTCTGATAGAGTGGCATGACAAATAATCTTCATCCAGTCCACACTGGCGAAACCAATACTTTACCATTGACTGTATATACCCCTGTGAAAAAGGGAAGAGAGTAGGATATTTTTCAAGTCCCGTCTTTCTCTTTTCTTCGTTCCATGCGTTGATTGCCAATCGCGCTTCTTGCGAGAAGTACACGGTGCGGGTCTTTCCTCCCTTTCCCGTTACTTGGTACGCTCCGTTTTCATCCAATTTTAAATCTGCGGGCAAGGACATAAGCTCGTTGATTCGTAGTCCTGTGGAATACAAACATATAAAGATACAAAAATCTCGGACTGAAATAGAGCTGACATGCTGTAAGACTTCTTTCATCTTCTGTGCGGTGAGTTGTGGCATAATCTTCTGCGCCATTTTCAATCGTTTAATTTCTGTCGGAGCGAGTGTCGTCTCCATCTTCCGTTCTCTGCAAAAGAGAAGAAATTGGCGGAGTGCTTGGAGATACATGTTGATAGAACGGGAGACAAGTCCTTGAGTGCGGAGAAACCCTTTTACCTTGTCCACTTCTTCCATGGTAATCTTTTCAAGCGTGGTAGGTTTAATGAGCGATTGAATCTGTAAAAGGCAGTTCTCGTATGCTCTTCGTGTATGGTTGCTTGTTCTGTCCACAGTAAGAGCCGTCAAAAAATAATTTACTGGGTCGTCCATGATATTTTTTAGGTTAAAACTTTTTGATAATTTTTGCTCTGGGATTTTTAGTGTAGGAACATCTGGCGGTGCTGTCTGCATAGGAACAGATAGCCCGTGATTATAAAAGCACGTCTGCTCTTGCTGTATTTTTTCGTGGCGTGATTGTAACGATACGAAACCCGCACCGCCTTCCGTCCGCATTTTTCGCACTGCATAGTGATATATGTTAGTTGATAAAAATTGACCAATAAGAATTAGGAAACCAAACAAAAAACCGACAACCCATAGCGTTGTCGGCTGTTTGCTTTTCACCGCTTACGCGGTCTTTTTCTTATTGCCTTTTTTCTTCTTGTTTTCTTATGTCCTTGTGTGAGCGAGTGAGTAGTGGCGCGCTGTATCCTCTTTCGGTAAAGATGAGCTCATCTGGTGTAACAGAGATGTGATAGCGGGGATTGAAACGATCATAGACGAGTATGTCAATTTCTAGTTTCTTATTCCCTCCTTGTCCCTTGCTAGCACGCTCGCTCGTAACTTTTGCGTATAGTTTCATATTATTCAGCATAGGTTATATCACTGCGTAAATACCAGGCATCATAAGCAAGTACCTGCGCGTCAATGTAGCCATTTTTGTATCTATCAGATGTATTGACCTCAATCATTTTTCCATGCTTTTTGTTTGCCCATGTAACCTGTTTCCCTTCCATATCGTACTCATGCATTGTGTAGAGAATACCGGCCACAATAACATAATCATATTTTAGAGTTCTGCCCGATTGCAAAAAGTCTTGAAACGCTTGTACGTCTTTAAACTTTTCGTCGGTATATTTGTTGTATGTTTTCATGGTTAGTATTCGGGCATCATAATACTTTTAATCATATCTGTATCTTTATCCGGTACGATTGCGTACGCGCCGTCAAACCAGTCAAGAAACCAAAACTCTATGCGAGTACTGCCATCATATAAGCGAAACTCCTCGCTCGGCCCGCCCCAAGAAAGTTGCCATCTCCAATAACCCTTAATTTGATTCGGCCATGTTTTTGGTTCAATATAATCAAGAAATAGCCCGTATTCGTTCAGGCTACCGAGTTCATCGGTTTCTTGATTCTCTGCATTGTAGAGCTTACGAATATCAGACAATCGTAAAAACATGGCTTCCTTTACTCTTTCCTTACAGGAAAACTCTTTTGTTTTTATATTCATTTGTCAATGAACGGCGGGCTATGGTAGCCGTGCGGGCTTACTTTTAAATTATTCCCCGCGCTATGCCACTTTCACCGGGAAAGTAGCATGAGCGAGTAATAAGTCAGTTCTCGTCTTGGTAATTTATAGCGTCCACTTCCGCCCGTAACGCTAGGATTCTCTGCCATGCGTTATATGCCATTCGCAAGGCCTCGCTCACGGTGTAACCGGTGCCGATCGTCCCGTGGAAAGTTGCGAGGTATAAACTTCCAATCTTTTGTAATGTCATGCTTTTTTTTACTTATCAATAGTAATACCGACCTACTAAAAATATATCATGTTTGATATTTTTTTGCTATCCACAGTTATATAGTATACAATGGATATGAGAAGATGTAAAGAATGACTAAAAATATGCGTGGATTGGTAAATGTCCTATAGAAAATCCAAAGGACATTTAGATACACAATAAAGGACATGGATTGTCAATCCCCCCCCTGATTTCACTATCTTATTTGACGATATAGCTTTGATATTGTATAAAAACAGTGTAAAAAATAATAAAACGGCTCAATAAAGCCGTATAGTATATATCCTACAATATCTCATGCGGTAGAACATAAGAAAAAACGGCTCAACAAAGCCGTTTCGTCTCCAAAGGTGTTTCATGTGAAACACCCCCCTCCCCCCCGTCATGCCCGACCCCCACCCCCTCGCCTAAAAAAATCATA
>FRDC01003545.1_pt1 | contig 38924 bp, 64 predicted proteins | sample 1106171 | NCBI WGS metagenome assembly FRDC01 (sample SAMEA3930566, study PRJEB13176) | freshwater metagenome | biome: Drinking water system; feature: drinking water; material: water | place: Singapore | collected 2014-12-20 | reverse complement strand
GATATTATGCGACTCTCAGCTACGGTACGCAGACACCGTAAACACACGAGCACGAGCAGCCCCCGGCCCCGGCCTTTGGTGATGACGGGGGGTCTCTGGCGGCGGCCATGGCCATATTTGAGAGCCCGCGCTTGACTTGTAGCACCTGCCGCGTTATAAAAAACTCTATGCACCAGCCGCATCGGTGCAAAGGAGGCTTGAATGAACCTGTTTTCTGTTAAGGACCGCGAACTTGTGGCCGAGGCCCTATACAACGACCCCTTGACTGAGGCTCAGCTTGAGGCATTGAACGAATTGTTCATGCACGTCAATGAGTTAGAGAAAATTGTGTTCATGCCGCAACGGGCGCTTGAGGAATAAAAAAACCCAATGGAATCCGACGCACCATGCTGCCGGGGTTGATGGTGCTATCCTTTGGGCGCTAAAACACAACCCACAGGTTGTACTATTGGGGGGTGTGATGACGAAAACACCACCAAAACAGCAACCTGGAATAGAAAAACCCTAAAATTCGGGGTGCACCATGGGTAAGATACCTGACGATTGTCTTGTGTGTCTAAGGATCGCCTGGGAGAGTTACGGGGTATGCGAGTGCCCGTGCTGGCCGTGTATGGACGAGGACCCCGGTAACCTTGTTACCGGAGACGAGCTGGAGGCGAGTAATGGAGCCACGAAGGATACAAGCGGTTGTAAGGAAGGACGACGAGAGGGGGACGGTAGTTCTCCATGTGTACGAGAGTGATGGGTGGCCGACGCGGACTTACGAGTTTGACATGGCTGATTGGTGTAGATTGCTTCTGACCAAAAGCTCTGAGGGGCGGGTGTGGGCCGGAACGTAAGCCCGGTCAAGGACTTCATCCGCGAGACCCTTGCGGAGCATAAAGGGTTGGTCTTTGGGGATTTGTGGTATCTTGCCCGGAAGAAGGGGGTGAAGGTGACTTATGGGACTCTGGCGGTGATGTGTTGCAGGATGAAGAAGGAGGGTGAGTTGCTGCACTCCGGGATGTATTGTAGGTGGCGCCTGCGAAGGGGGCCGGTAACATCGTTACCGGAGCGCGAAGCGCCATGAAACTGTACGTTAAGATCAGCGAGATGGCGAGGTATCTGAAGTTGAGGATACCGGCCGACAAGTTTGAGAGGTCCCAAGCGGTGGACTTACCACAGGAATTGGTGGACGAGTGGGTTCGGGCGGATCAAGCGATTAAGGACGCTCAAGACCACCTCCACGCCTATCTGGACAAGCACAAGATCAAGGTGGATGTAAGTGGGGCCGGGGGATGAGGGTAAGATTGGGTGAGGATGAGTGGTATCCCGTCTTAACGCCTGAACGGCGCGAGGATTGGATGAATGATAAATATTGGGACAGTTGTTCTACCGAGGTCCCCGACGAATTGGTGGAACGGTGGGATAAGGCGGCAGCGGAAATGCATGCCGCTTGCGCTGCCCTGAGGGAGTATTACAAATGAGCAAGGAAATTGAGGCTTACGTTCTGGATTCCAATGGGAGTTACAAGCTAGTAACCTCCATTGACGAGGCTGATGAGTGGCATTCTGTGAAGATCAAGACCTCCGAGGAGTTTCTGATGATTGCAAACAGGGCTCAGGAGGCCTATGATGCCATGCAGCGGTGCCTGTATAAGATGTTCCGCGCGTGAAAAACGCATTTGGAGCGTGAAAAACGATGACAATTGATGATGTGGCACAAAAAGTAATAGATGCCGTGCAGCGGGCTGGAATCACGCGAACTGGGACTCCTAGAGTTGTCATGCTTGAAGCGATACATGATGCCGGGTTTGCCTTAGTGCCGTTAGTACCGACAGAGAAAATGTTGGCGGCGGCCACAACCTATGATGCCAACGACCGTACTGGAATCATCAGAGAAGAAGCCGAAGTGTGTTGGCAAGACATGATAGAGGCATATTATGAGCGAATTTGAGAGATCGCTTGGTGATATTGCTAGATTCGCTGGGGACCGCGAAGAATATCTCAAGGTAAGGTCTCCTGGCGAAAGGTGGTTAACAATAGATAGCGCCCCCAAACTTGTCGGGCGCGAGATTCTTGGGTCTGCTTGGTCTAATGGGCGTATGGTAAGAGAGCCTTTTATTACTTTTTGGTCCCCAACTATGCAAAAATTCTACGCTAACCCGACGCATTGGGTGCCGTTGCCACTTCCACCGATCTAACGCGCAACATTCCGCTATCTATGTTGCGTGATTAATCTACGCGCAAGATTGGCCTTTGGAGGGCTAAAATGACAACGGTGATTGTTCCGTGCAGAATGGACTCCCGAAGGTTCCCCGGGAAGGCTCTCGCTATGGTAGAGGGCAAACCGCTCTTTATGCACGCGGTCCATACGGGGATGGACGCGGGGTTTGAGACGATTGTGGCGACTCCGGACATTGAAATCCGGGATGAGTGCCAGAAACGCGACGTTTCGTGTGTTATGACCTCTAAAGAGTGCCCCACGGGGTCACACCGGGTCTACGAGGCGGCTAAGAAGCTGAATCTTCAAGGCCCCATCATCAACCTTCAGGGCGATGTTGTTAGATTCCCTCCGTCTTATGTGCAGGCGGTGGCTAGGGGGGTTGGTTATCACTCACCTGTTGCCACCATGTCGGCCCAAAAGGTCGTCTTGGGCTCCAGCCACGTCCGCGTCATCACTCATAATGGGAGAGCGTTAAGTTTTTCTCGATCCGGGGGAGGCTGGAAGCACTTGGGGATTTACTGGTACTCCATGTATGCTTTGGAGCAATGTTTCTCGGAGTACAGGGAGTGCGATCTGGAGCAGGATTGCATCATGGACAAGTACCTTCCGGATGTGATTGAGGTTCCGTGGGACGAGTCGTATAGCGTAGACCACCCGGAGGACATTCGTGCCTGATTGGGACTACCTGGAACACCTTGCAAGGAAAAGGCGACCTAGGGCCTTCTTCCTCCAGGTAGTTTTCCTTCTGATTGGCTTTTCCATCATCTTGGGGGTTCTATGGTTAGTGTAGCCGAGATTCAAGACCTTGTGTGCGAGTTCTACAAAGTCAGCCTGAATGACCTGAAGGCGGCCCGGAAGGACCAGGAAACGTCCACGGCTCGCAAGGTGGCTTACTGGCTGGCCAAGGAATATACTACATTAAGCTACCCCTCTCTGGGTAGAATCTTCATGCGGGACCATACGACGGTCATTCACGGCGTTCGTTCTATAGAGCAGAGGAGACAAACCGAGCCAAGAGTGTACATGGCTCTTACGGAGTTACGGAGGAGACTAGATGCCAAGCATCATCGTGGAGGTCGTCTACACGACGGCGATGACTCCAGAGCAAGTAGTGAACGAGCTTGATGATGTACGGCACAGGATTCGTGGCGGCAACTTCAAGTTCGAGCAGACGACTAGAAAGGACGTTCAGGACAACATCCAGTTGTTCGTGGACACAAACGACTTCCTTGGATGCATGGTGAAATTGGACGATGGAACAATCATTGGAAAGCCGCGAGAGTTCAAGGCTGACCCCGTGGGGGACGTGGAGCTTATTGAGGGTTAGCCCGACTTCCTGGGTCAAACTGCTTATTGTGGAGCCTAAACAATCACTTAGCCTGCAAACCCACCACGGCCGATCAGAACACTGGGTAGTGGTCAAGGGTGTAGCCTTCGTGATGTTGGACGGAAAGACCAAGACTTTGGAGGTAGGAGACTGCCTCTATATCCCCAAGGACAAACCTCATAGGTTAATCAATCTGGGGGACGAGGATTTGGAGGTGGTGGAAGTGGCTCTAGGGGTGTGTGACGAGAACGATATTGTCAGGTTGGATGACCAATATGGACGTTTTTAGAATCTATGGCTAATGTAAAAAAGGGCAATCTCGTTCCCGCGCCCCAATGGTGGCGGCATCTTAGGGAGTGGAAGCGCGTCTTCTGGAAGAAGGAAAGAAAGGCGCAGCGACGGGATATTGTTCGTCGGATGTCTGATGGCTGACTTCGAGATACCGTACAAGCCTCAGGCTAGACAGAAGCTCCTCCATAAGACGAAGGCACGGCAAATCCTCTACGGAGGGGCCGCCGGAGGCGGAAAGTCCCAGTCTATCAGGTGGGACGCGATTATGTTCTGTTTGCAGAATCCGGGGTGTCAGGCGTACTTGTTCCGCAAGACCCTCCCAGAGTTGGAAGACAACCACATCAAGAAGATGCGCGCGGAGGTCCCAGATGGCCCCATTGGGTCTTATAACCACTCCCGCAAGACCTTCGACTTCTCCAACGGCTCTGCCCTCGTCTTTTGCTACTGTGACCGAGACGATGACGTACATCGTTATCTCGGTGCCGAGATGCACTGGGTCGGAATTGATGAAGCTGCCAGGCTTACAGAATACCAAATCTCCTACCTCAAAACCCGAAACCGTTTAGGTTCCTGGGTCCCAGAGAGGGACAAGTCTCTACTTCCTAGATTTGTGATGGCCACCAACCCTGGTGGCCCGGCGCATACCTATTTGAAGCAAATCTTCCTGGACACCGCTCCTCCGGAGACCTTGTTCTACGACGAGACGATGAAGGACCCCACCAAGAAGGATGACAAGGGGTGGCTCTCCATCTTCATCCCCGCGAAGATGGCGGATAATAAGTATCTGGACATGGGGTACGCGGGTTCCTTCGGAGCCCTGGCCCCTGAGTTGGCTAAGGCTTTAAGAGATGGAGACTGGGATGCCGTCGTTGGCCAAGCGTTGCATACTCTCTCTAGAGACAGACACCAACTCCGTAGGTTTGATCCTCCGAAGCATTGGACCCGATTCATGGTCATGGACTGGGGAACGGCATCCCCATTTGCCATTGGGTGGTTTACGGTCTCTGAGGGTGCGATTCTTGCCGGACGAGAGTTGTGGGAAGAACGGTGGCTCCCTCCCGGAGCCCTTATCATGTACGACGAATGGTACGGGTGGAATGGTAGGGCAAACAAGGGGCTTAGGCTCGCCCCGCAACAAGTAGCTCGTGGTATAGTTGATAGGGAACAAAGCCGGAACGATATCATAGATTACCGGATCGCGGATACAGAATGTTGGGCCATGAAGTCCGGACCGTCCGTTGTGGAGTGGATGGTCCAGGAAGATGCCCGACTCGTGTTCAAGCGGGCCGAGAAGGACCGGAAACGGAACTACATGGAGGTCCTTGCTAGACTAGCGGGTAATCCGAGAGTGATGGATGACGGGCAGACCTCCGAGGACCCGATGTTGTTCGTGACGGAAAACTGTGTGCATTTCTGGCGCACCGTTCCCCCCCTTACTCTGGATGAGGTTGATCCTGAGAAGGGACCGGATACCAAGCAAGAAGACCATTGCCTGATCGGCTCCACGAAGGTTTATACCCCGGAAGGGCAGACCGAGTTAGCTAGCCTGCCAAAAACAGGGAAAATCCTGACGCATCATGGGTTTATGCCGTATATCAATCTAGGCATGACTCAGGAGAATGCGGAGATTTACAGACTTGAATTGGAGGACGGTCAAGTCATCGAGGGGACTGGCGGCCATCCGGTATTGTGCGCCGACCTAAGGTATCGAAGGCTTGACGAGCTAGCTTATAACGACTATATTCTATGCGCCAACCCTAAGGAGGCGTCATGGGACAAGTCTTTCTCGGCAAGACCTACTGGAAGTGTGGAGAGTACTACCAGCGAAAAGGCGTCAGATTGCATCGAGTCGTATGGGAACACCACAACGGGCCGATCCCTGAGGGTTTCCATTGCCATCACAAGGATGGCGACAAGTCTAACAACGCAATCGAAAACTTGGAGCTTCTTCCAGCCTCCGTTCATCTCAGGAATCATACTAGAGAACCAGACCGCATTGCTTACGCCAAATGGCATATGGAAACAAGAATGCGGCCTAAGGCCTCTGAATGGCACAAATCAGAGGAAGGACGAGCATGGCACAGGGAGCAGGCCAGAAAAACTGGAGAGTTGGGGCCACGCTTTGAGTGCGTTTGTGAGGAATGTGGCAAGTCGTTTCTGGCCCGGCAAAGGAAGGTCAAGCGATGCTCCGGCACTTGTGAGCAGCGCGCTTTCCGCCGTAGGAATCCGGGGTATTACACGGACCTCAAGAAAAGAAAACGTCTACAACATCCACGTTCCTGACATCCATTGCTTCATTGTGGAAGGTGGGGCCATAGTCCATAATTGCTATGACATGACAGCCTATGCCTGTCGATCTAGGCCATATATCTTGACACAGGAAGATAGATATAGGGCTTCCATTGGAGACGAGGCCGATAAAGCAAGGGGCAAGATTGCCGACCCGTACGCCACATAGAAAGGGACATTGTGCTTCTTAAACCGACGTTTTACACGACAACCCACATCGAGTTTGACCCCGGCCATTCCGAGGTCATTGCAAAGGCGTTCTGTGAGGGTAGTGGGGCTCGGATTAAACCCACAGGACATCTACTTCCCGGCCCTGCCATCGTACACGGGATTTTGAGGGGCTGTGGGGAGATCATCAAGGCATGTGAGTGGATTGACAGGGACTACTACCACATAGATCATGGGTACATGAAGCGGGGGTACTATGACGGGTACTTCCGGGTCTCGAAGAACGGTCTACAGGCTGATTGGTGGTCTGATGAGAACGCGGAGAAGTACCCTGCGGACAGGTTCCGCTCCATGGGGGTCAAACCTACCCCCTGGAAGAAAAACGGCACTCACATCGTCTTTGCACCAATTGCCACGGCGGTTGCAAATTTGCGGGGTATTCATCCTGGGGAGTGGAATGGGGTTGTCCGGGATGAGATCAAGCGGTGGACTGACAGACCTGTTGTCGTCAAGGAAAAACAATCCGATGTACCAATTGGGGAGGCGTTGAAGGATGCTTGGTGCCTGGTTACTTATTCTTCCAATACCGCTATTGACGCTATCCTGGCTGGCATTCCTACCGTTGTCCTTGGTCCTAGTGCTGCTGAGCCTGTCAGTTGGGGCCTTTCTGATATTGAGGTCCCTCATTATCCTGACATCGAACCTTGGCTTAACTGGCTGGCGTATCAGCAATGGACGTTGGAGGAAATGAAAAGAGGGGAATGTTGGGCGTATGTGAAGGGGTTGTGATGGACACAGTACCGCAGGTTTACATCGTTGTGAAGATCGCGAAATCAGGGAATATCTCTGATTGCATTGCTGCGTATTCCTCCTTCGATTTAGCGTGTGAACATCTCGATAGGCTTGCAAAAAAAAGCAAGTTGATTACGCATACCATAGAAGCCGTTGATTTGGTGGCATAATGATGAACATGGAACAATTCAACCAACCCGAGGATTGGCTGACGAACCCTACTTGGGGCGGGTTCTACGAATCGGACGGATGGATGTGGTGGGGTGGGAGTGCGCTTCGCCGTAACGTAGCAATGGCCTACACCCGTCTCAAGGGGGCGTTGAAGTTCTGCCCCAAGCTCGATCTAGCTCTTGATGTCGGGGCTTCCATGGGGATTTACACGTTCTTCCTGTCCATGAAGTTCAAGCAGGTAGAAGCCTTCGAGCCCTTCATTAAGAACCAGGAGGCCTTCCGGTACAACGGCAAGAACTTTTGTAAGTCTTGCTCGGTGAATTTGCATCCTTATGGGTTGTCCGATAGGGATGAAAATTTGTCCATGATGGCGGAAGCTAGTGGATTGACGGTGTATTCCGATAGACAGCCGGGCTTGGTCAAGTTCGTCGCTCTGGACTCCCTAGAGTTGAACCCTGATTTTATGAAGATCGATGCCGAGGGCATGGATTTGTTGGTCCTTCAGGGGGCCAAGGAGACGATCAAGAGGTGCCATCCTGTGATTATGATTGAGGACACCACGACAGAGCGCGATAAGCCTGTAGCGGAGCGGGAGCATCGTGTGGATAGTTGGTACAAGGAGGGCGAGATTCCCGAGTTCCTGTCCCAATATGGGTACACGCTCAAGAAACGCATGGGCATCGACTTCGTGTACGCATGAATTACCTATTTGACGTTGATGGGACTTTGACGGAGCCCCGTAGGCCCATCTCCAAGGAAATGCAAGAGGCTCTGATTAAGTTGCCGGGTCTGAAATACACGGTAACTGGGTCTCCTTTGTGGATGTACCAACAGCAAATCCCCAAGGAAATCAGTTTGAATCTGGCGGGGGAGTTCTGGTGCTCTGGAAACCACTCCCGCATCGGAAATCGATTTGTTACCCGTACATTTGAGCCCCCCAAGGGCCTTTTTGATGCCCTGTTTAATCTCTGGTCATCATCCTTGTACCCCTCTAAGCGCGGGACCTACATGGAAGCCCGCCCGGGAGCCCTATACTTCGCGATTTGCGGAGCGGACGCTACGGAGGAGGAGCGGGCACAGTACGCCCACTGGAACCGTAGGTTTTGGGAGAGGGAAGCCAATGCCAATCTGTTGAAGCAGGGGTTTCCTGACTTGGAGATCGTGACCGGAGGTGTCGTCTCCATCGACATATTGAATAAATATAGGGACAAATCGCAGGTCCTTGAATATATCCACGGCGACGTGACCTTCTTGGGAGACAAGACGGACCAAGGGGGAAACGATCATAGCTTGGCGGAAGCCGTAAAGGCCAGGGGTGGGAGAGTGGTCCCTGTCAAGTCTCCCAAGGATACCTTGAAGTTTCTGGAGGAAGAATGCAGCCGCACTTGAGGGAACAATACCGGATGCTCATGGATAATGGGGCATTCCGGGGCCTAACCACCTTGATCTTTGCCGATCACATCAAGGAGATGGTCAAGAAGCATGGAGTTAAGACCATGCTGGACTACGGATGTGGACAAGGTGTCCAGTATGGGAAGGACCTTGATTTGGCCGAGAAGTGGGGGGTGACGGTAGAGCAGTATGACCCGGTAGTTCCGGAATACTCCGAACTGCCAGACTCCACCTTTGATATGGTGATTTGTGTCGATGTTCTGGAGCACATCCCCGAGGAAGAACTCAAGGGTGTGCTGACAGAGATTTTCTCCAAGGCTACGAAATGCGTGTTTCTGACTGTCTGCCCCCGAGCGGCAAAGAAGACCTTGCCTGACGGGCGGAATTGCCACCTAACCATCAAGCCGCTCTCGTGGTGGGCGGCGCTGGTCAAGGAGATAGCCCCTCCCCACATTGAATATGAGTTGATGAAGAATGACTGAACCACTACCGATTTTTGTTGGCTTTGACAAGAGAGAGGTTGAGGCCTACGACGTTTGCACCAAGTCCATTTCCAAGCGAGCTACGATCCCTCACAGACTGATCCCCCTCAACATCGACCAGTTGCGACAAGACGGGCTTTACTGGCGGGAAGAACGTAAAGAAGGTAATCAACGATATGACGTGGTTGACGGGAAGCCGTTCTCGACTGATTTCTCGTTCAGTCGTTTTCTCGTTCCTCATCTTTGTGGGTATGAGGGTTGGGCAGTCTTTATGGACTGCGATTTCCTCATTCTGGAAGACATCGCGGAACTCCTAGCCCTAGCAGACTACAAGTACGCGGTGCAGGTTGTCAAGCACCGCTTTGCCCCCCCCGACTCGACTAAGATGGACGGGCAACTCCAGCAAGCCTATCCCCGTAAGAATTGGTCGTCCCTGATCCTGTGGAATTGCTCCCACGGGGCGAACAGGGTATTGACCAAGGAGGTGGTGAATAGCCAGACTGGCTCATGGCTCCACGGGTTCTCATGGCTGGAAAGGGAGCAAATCGGAGGATTGCCAGAGACGTGGAACTGGCTGGTAAGCCATTCCCGGCCCAAGGCAATTCACTACACACAGGGTATGCCGTTCATGCCCAACTACGAGCAATGCGAGTATGCCTCAGACTGGTGGAGAGAGTATTGGGATGACAAAGAAAAATCAACGCGGTAGCCACTGGTTGCCTCTATTGATCTGGATGGCTTGCTCTGCCGCTGTCACGATCCTGATTATCAACGTAAGCCTATGACCGAGCCGCCTAAAAATAAACCATTCCTTGGTCTTACAAGCTCTGGGTGGCGAGTGTTTGAATGGCTGCCTTTACCACATATTTCGTTCAAAATAACTTTTGATGGCGAAGTGGTGGAGAAGATAAAATATGATGGGTATGGGAGATTTATTATTTGTGGCTCCCATAATTCTATGCCTTTCACTGAGTATGTAGAACTTCCAGAAAGATGCTATGAAAAGAATTGCCCTGACGACCTTCTCTAAAGAAGGGTACGAGTTGTACGGCCGCCGCTTCATCAAGTCCTTCAAGACCTACTGGGACATCCCCCTCCTTGTATTCTACCGTGGCACTCCGCTGGATAAAGAGAACCAGTGGATTGATATGCGGAACGATGACGAATACATGGAGTTTCTGGAGCAGTACGACGGGGACCCCGTGGCAAACGGGGTGAGGGACAAGAAGCTGGACTACCGCTTTCAAGCGGTGAAGTTCTGCCACAAGGTCTTTGCCCAGACGAGTCCGGAGCGGCCGGAATGCGACCAGTGGATTTGGGTGGACGCGGACGTAGAGACGTACCGTCCGATTGACCAGATTTTCTACTCTGAGGCGTGTCCCAAAGGGGTGGTGGCTAGTTATCTTGGCAGGAAGGACTGGCACCACTCAGAGTGCGGGTTCATGTGCTACAACCTCCCGGAGGCCGAAAAGTTCCTTCAGGAACTCCGAAGAACTTATGTGTCAGGGGAACTATTCACCCTCCGGGAGTGGCACGACAGTTATGTATGGGATGTTGTGAGAAAGGCCGTTGGGCCTAATTTTTTCAACATCTCGGAGAACATAGGGGGAACCGATGTTTGGCCTGAGACCATCTTGGGTGACTACATGACCCACCAAAAGGGTCCCCGGAAGAAGGTAGAAGTTTATGGAGGTGCGTTATGAGTGATTTGTTCTGGGTTTGTTTGGCTGCGCTACCATTCGCGGCGTGGGTTTTCTGGTGGTCAATCGGGTGGTCTTTCCGGGCCAATGGAGGCCCATTGGAACCTACAGGACGGGCATGGCCTGATTTCCAGAATCCCGGTGGGGGTGACATCAAGAATGCCTGCCTGTTTTCTGGCATTGCCCTGTTGATTGGTCTTCCAATCGTATTGGCTATTTATCTGTCGTGAGGCGTCTCTTTATTTCCGGCGGCTTTGATCCTCTCCACGTCGGTCATCTGTCCCTGTTCCGCGAGGCTTCTCGTGGCTTCGGAGAGGTTTGGGTGATCCTGAATACGGATGAGTGGCTGATCCGTAAGAAGGGCTACTTCCTCATGCCCTGGGAGCACAGGGCTGAGATTCTGAAGGCCATCAAGTACGTCGATATCGTGGTAAAGGCGAAGGATGACGATGGGACTGTTGTAGAGACACTGAAAGAACATGGCCACAAGGACGATTGGTTCATTAAAGGGGGAGATAGGACGATGCTGAATACCCCCGAGATGGACATTTGTGAGCAACTGGACATGAGAATCTTGTTCGGGTGGGGAGACCACAAGTACAAGGACATCCACTCAAGCGATATAGTAAAGAAGGTTGGCAAATGAACCGCTATTCTCAGCTTAATACGATCATTGATGTTGTCAAACCCACGACCATTGTGGAAGTAGGCACCTGGAACGGGCTAAGAGCCCTCGATATGTGCCGTACTGCCTTGAAGCATAACCCCAACGTCCATTACATCGGCTTCGACCTGTTCGAGACGGGGACGCCGGAGGTTGACGCTGCGGAGTTGAACGCCAAGAAGCGGGTGTCTCTGGAACAGGTCTCCAAGACCCTTGAGGGGCATGGATTCAGCTTTGAACTCCATGAGGGCGATACCAAGGAAACCCTCAAGAACGTCACTGTTCCTGATGATGCCTTTGTGTTCATCGACGGTGGGCACTCCATTGAGACGATCAAGAGTGATTATGAACACCTGAAGCATTGCAAGACCATCATTCTGGACGATTTCTACGTTCCTGACGAAGAAGGGAAGGGCGTAGATACCACCAAGTATGGGTGCAATGAGATCATCAAGGGCGATGAGTTCTTGATTATGCCTGCGACCGATCCGGTGAGGGAGGGTGGCAGGGTCCGGATGGCCTTGAAGCCGGCTGGAGCGTGGCCGGGGAAGATGAATATTCAGGTCCAGACCCGGAATTGCGTGCCTGAGAAGAACATTCAGGCGAACGTGAAGTACAATATCCAGTTTATGACCCAATATCTGGAGGAATGTGACGCGCATGACGCAACGGCCGTCATCGTTTCGGGCGGACCATCGAGGATGGACTTTCTTGAGGAAATTAAGGAGGTCGCGGGAAAGGAAAAGCACTACATCTTCTGCGTCAAGACTTCGCACGACTGGCTCTTGGAAAACAATATCATCCCCTGGGCCTGTCTCTTGCTCGACCCCCGCCCCCATGTCCTTGATTTCATTGAAAATCCACATAAGGACGTGCGATACATAACAGCCTCCATGGTCCATCCAGTTACCATGGATAGACTCGTGGAGGCCAAGGCTAATATCTGGGGCTACCACGCCTTCGTAGGAGCCGGGGAGGCTCAGGCTGTTCACAAGGAAGTCGGTGACGCGATGATGATTTCTGGGGGCTCTACAGCAGCCTCCAGAGGCATGTCCGTTCTCCACGCCATCGGGTTCCGCAAGTTCCTGCTTTATGGTTTCGACTCAAGCTACAAAGACAAGCCTCTCAAAGAGGAGACACACGGGCTGAAGAAGAAGGACCCGCTTCTCGTGGAGTGCGAGGGGAGGCAGTTTTGGTCCGACTTAGAGCTACTGGCGCAGGCGCAAGACTTCGAGAAGCTGATGAAGATCGGCAAGGACATCCACATCGAGATCAGGGGGGACGGTCTGATTCCTCACCTGTTCCGATCCAAACACAAGAAGCGGAAGACGTTTACCGAACTATTTAATGGCTGATATCCCAAGCCTCGTCCAACAACTTCTATCCCAAAACGCCTACCAGCATCCAGAACTAATCAACCTTGTGCCCTATCTGGCGGAAGGGGAAGCATCCCAGATCGCCAACGATGTCATCGACTCCTGTCAAGAGGACGAGGACAGCCGTTCCGAGTGGATGAGGATGCACAAGGACTGGCTTGACCTCTACTTCCAGAGGGATGACCCGGTAAATCCTCCGTGGGATGGGTCATCGAACGAGTCGATCCCCCAGTTGGCGGAGGCTTGTAACCAGTTCCACTCCCGAGCCTATAAGCAGATGTTCCCCTCGCGGAACATCATCCAGGCTATCCCCGTTGGAAACCCCGATCCTTCCTCGAAGGACAGGGCGGAGCGGGTCAAGAAACATATGTCCTGGCAGTTGATGGCGCGGGACAAGGATTATGTGGAGAACAAGGACAGTCTGTTGCTGTCCCTTCCCCTCCATGGATCATATTTCACGAAGACGTATTACGACCCGGTAAAGAAGAAGAACGTCGTCAAGAACGTCCGAGCGGTGGACCTGATTATCCCTTATGGGACGGGCCCAAGGAACCTCGAAGACATTGACCGGAGAACGGAAGTCATCTGGCTTCCCGAGAACCGTACCAAGATTCTGGCAGCCAAGGGATATCTGACCGAGCCTGCGGTCCCTGTCTCCTTCGTACAGGCTAATGAGGTGGATCAGGCCCATGATAAAGCAATGGGCCTACAGGACACCCCTTTTGGCAAGAACAAGCATTGCAAGATTCTGGAGCAACACACCGTCATTGATTTGGACGGGGACGGGATTGGCGAGCCGTACATCGCGACGGTAGACACCGAATCCCGCAAGCTCCTGCGCCTCTCCATCCGGTGGGACACGGACGAGGCTGGCTATCCCACGGACGATATGAACCCCGTGGAGTACTACACCCATTACCAGTTCCTCAAGAACCCTGACGGGTTCTACGGTCTGGGATATGGGCATCTCATTGGGAAGCTGAACACCGCAATCAACAAGTTGACCCGGCAGACTGTGGATGCTGGCACCTTGGCGAATGCGGGGAATAGCTCCGGCTTCGTGTCTTCCGCCCTGAACATCAAGGGTGGCGAGTTGAAGATGGCTCTGGGCAAGTTCCAGAAAATCTCCAACTCCATGGAAGACATCAACAAGGGTCTATTCCAGTTCAAGTTCCCTGGACCATCTCCGGTGCTCCCGGAGATTATGCAGCTTCTCCTTGCCCGTGCTGACCGACTTTCCTTTGTGACAGATGCAGCTACGGGGCAAACCGAGAAGGTCATGCAGCCGACCACCATTCTCGCTCTCTTGGAGCAGACTGGCGGTAATTACTCGTCTCTCTTTGGCCGCGTCGTGAATTCCTGGTCTCAGGAGTTGGCCAAGGTGTTCCGGTTGAACCGGAAATACATGGACCCGCACGAGTACTTCACTGTGCTCGACGTGGACGGCCAGCTTCAGAGGGAGGGTGCCTCCCGGATGGACTATGAGGAAGACCTACAAGTCATTCCCATAGCCGATCCGGAGGCGGTGACAAAGCGGGAGAAACTGGCGCAGGCGGAAGCCGAGTGGCAGCACCTTGCCCAGAATCCCCTGGTCCTGCAAAGCCCCGTTCATCTACGAAATGCCTCACGGCGATATCTGGAGGCCATTGGGTCCCAGAGCATTGACGAGGTTCTACCCAAGATCGAGCCGCCGATCAGGATGGACGACCCGGCGCAGGAGAACATGATGGCGATTATGCCGGGTGTTCCGATGCCGCCTGTCCTTCCCGACCAGGATCATCTCATGCACATGCAATCGCATGAGGCGATTATGAGCGATCCTGCGTATATGCACCGCTTGTCGCCGGAAGCTCTATCAAAATTGAAGGGTCACAATGAGACGCACCTTGCGTTCCTTTACGGAATGGTCGGAGCGGTCCAGCCCGGACTTGCCGGCCCCGCACAAGTCGGACCTATGGGAATGGGTCAAGAGGCCGGAGGGCCAATGGCTCTTTCGGGCGCTCCTGGAGCGGTTCCACCCGGAAACGGAGTGGCAGCAGGCTCCACAATGGGACCACCTGAACCGGCTCAAGGGCCAACAGGAAGTCCTTCAATGGATAGAGGACCAGCTTAACGAGTGAAAAATGAGCTTCTTCAGTAATCTCTTTGGTGGCGGCGGTGGCGGGCTACTGGGTGGTCTCGGAAGCCTGTTCACTGGCGGCTCCTCGATTCTCCCTCTCATCGCGACTGGTCTCACGGCTGCTACCAGTCTGTACAGCGCCCTTCAGGGCAAGGATGACATAAAGCAGCCGTCCTTCACTCCCCCTGCCCCCGGTCCTATCAAGGGTCCGGAAGGGCCTCCGGCTGATCCTACGTCCTTCAAACGGCCTACCTCTACCGTGAACAAGCCGATGTTCCTGAACTACGGTGGCGGTCTTTCTCCCCTTCAGGAGAGAGCCGCGATTGCTACAGGAGCTTTGCAGGGGGACTCGTCCTACCGGGCGCCTGAGGTGGCGAACTACTACAAGAACCTGACTCAGAGAGACCTGATCGGGGATAGCGGCGCGCTAGCGGGCTTCGAGAACATCCTTCCTGTCGAGATGGACTACATCAAGAAGATTCTTGGGCAGCAAGTACGGTCAAACGATACACGCGGGTTCTTAGCCGCGCTTACGAGGAATTAACATGCCCACCTATGTGAATGCACCAGCGCCGCGCCCCAATATGCCACGGGGCGACCAAGCTACGGCTATTGGTGGCGCTGGATATCAGAACCAGAATCGTGGGCAGGCGGCTGGTATGTTGGGTCCGCTGACTGGTATGGCGAGCAATGACTTTTGGACCCCCATCAATCTAACCCAGAGCCTTGGAGCCTTGCCGGGTATGTATGGCGAGGCGGCTACCAGGATGTCCCATCTCTTGGGTGGTAGTAATGTGATGGGTAGCCAAGCCGGTCCTACCGCGAGCGACAGTGGAATTGGCGTTGGAGGTTTTAACTCCTCGTCTCCCTACGCCGGACTCTTGCAACAGGCTGCGGGCATGAACTACGCCATGCAGCAATCAGGGTATGGTGGCAATTTTCGTCCTAGTGGCATTGCCGGGGAACACTGGGTTAATCCGGAGTTCAAAAAGGTATCCGTTCCCTTACGGTCGGTTGCCCCAATTCCTGGAATTGTAGACCTGTATTACTTGCCGGGCACTAACTACAAAATGTCCGGAAGTTCAATGATTACGAAGGAATTGGCTGATGTTCTAAGCGGATATTACCGGACTCAGCGTTCTGGTGGCAACTTAAACCCATTTCTCTATGGAGCGGCATATAATGGAGGAAATACTCCTACAGGTGGTTCTGCTCCTGGGGCGCCTACTCCCTCCTCTCCCCCCGCTAATGTAGCCCCCAAGGTCTACAAGCGCCCTGCTGAGATGAAGACGCCCGGGGGGTACGACTATCTCAAGGAAACCATGCACCCGTTCCAGAAGCGGGTTGCAACAGCGCAGTTTGGCGGCCCTTTTGACTACTATCGTAGCCTCTTGGGCCGCGACTTGGTAACGGATCGTGGTGAGTTGAATATTGGCATGGATGTCATGCCATCAGAATGGGACTACGTTCGTAAACAAGGTCTCAATGTCGGCAACAACGAACTGACAAAGTTGGCCGATCTTCTATACACATAGGTGGTGAATGCTAAAGCCTCTTTTTGCGCGCGTACTGCTGAAACGAGAGACGTTGAAGAAGGTAGGGAGCATCCTGGTTCCCGAAGAAAGCCAGAAGCGCCACGCATCCATGAGATGCAAGGTGATCGCTGTTGGGCCTAATTGCGACAAGTCCATTGAACCAGGAATGACGGTAATCATCGGCCAGTATGCAGGTGCCTGGCTCGATGAGGACGGCAAGGCCATCCCCGATGGGGACTGGTTCATTGCCGCTGACGAGGACCTGCTAGCTATAGTGGTGGATAATGAGTGATGAGCAAGCCGCTCCTGAGGTAACTCAGGCGGCAGAGAGCGCACCTCCTAGCGCTGAACAGCATGTCGAGGAGAAGCCGGGCGATCAATACGTTGAGATTGAGGACCCTAAGGTTAAGGCAAGATTCGATAAGGTATATGGGAAGCTAAAATTCAACGAGCGCGTCAATGCTGAGCTATTAGCCCGGTTGAACGCGGTCAACGAGAAGCTGGAGCAATTTGAGGCCAAGACCTCGCAGAAAGAGGTGGCGGATAGCAGGGCAGTTGTCAAAGCGGCCCTCGTTAAAGCCAAGGAAGACGGTAATTACCGTGCCGAGGTCGAGCTTACGGAGCGTCTTTTTACTATGGACGCACCGAAGCAGCAGGAACAGCCTAGGCAGGTTGTCCAGCCTCCCGAGACACAGTTGAGCCAGCAAGAACTGGCGCAATTCAATAATTGGCTGACGGAACTGGATGAGAAGGGCGACATTAAGCGCCCGTGGGCTCTCGCCCATCATCCCCAGTACGAGACAGCCGTTGAGATCACCAACCGCATTCTTGCAGACCCGTCCATCTCCATGAACGGGATGCAGGCGGTCCTTGGTGCTCTTGACAAGGAGATGGGTTCGCGTCGTGCGAAGCCGGCCACCGCGCCTGTCCTTGACGGGGCTGGTGGTAAGCCACGTCAGGCTAAGACGTTGACCCCGGAACAACAGTATGTGGCCCGCAAGATGGGGCTATCAGACGCCCAATATCTGGAGGGCATGAAAAATGACCGATGAAGTAAAAAAGGGGAAGGCCACTTGGCGTCCAGCAAGGCGGCTGGATGTTAATGACAAGGACCCCAATTTCGCATACCGCTGGCTTGACAACCGTGACGCCGGAAACATCGAAAAGAAACAGGCGGAAGGTTGGCAGGTCGTATCGAAGCTAACCAGCGACAAAAGCACACCAGCAGACGGCACTACCGCACCTACGACCCTTCTGGGATATCGCGAACTCACTTTGGCACGGATGCCAAAGGAAACGGCAGAGGCGCGTAATGCTTACTTTCAGAAGGACACCGCTGAACGTACCAAGGCTCTTGGAGGCAAGTTGAGGAGCGACCTCAACAACCGGAGCGGTGCAACGGCGGAATCTTACGGAAAAATCGTCATCGAGTAGCCGGTAGTATTCCGGCAATAAGGAACTCAAATGCCTGCTATTAACAACCCGCATGGGTTTACAGAGCACCGCAATCTTAGCGGTGGTTCCGGCCCGTCTTCGCGGTGGTATCAAGTTAAGGCGGATGGCGCATCTGGTTCGCACCAGAAGTTCCCCGGTGATCCGGTTGTTCTGGTAAGCGGTAACAGTGTCGCGCGTATTGCCGCCGCTGCTACTGCTGCCTCGCTTCCGGTCCTAGGCGTCATTCGTGCGTGCTTCAACGGCTCCAAGCGTCCTCTGACCTTCAATCAGCCTTCTGTTGGCGGCGCTTTCCTGCCCGCCTCTACTGCGGGTTGGGTCGAGGTCAATGTTGACCCGCACCAGACCTACCTCGTGAATACCGATGCAACGGTGGTTTCCACCCTCATCGGCCAGTATGTGGACATCACGGCTAATACGCCGACCACGGCGGCCGGTCGGTCGGGCATGAGCATCAAGGTGGCGACGGGCGTCAACACGGCTGCGAATACGGCACCCTTCCAGGTCATTGCCATCGGTGATGACAACCTGGACGCCATCATTGGTGGTGAGAACAACCAGGATGTCGAAGTGCGTATTATGCAGCACGCCTTCACTAACTTCAACAAAGCCCGGTAAGGAGGGAGCAAGATGTCTATTTCATCTGGCAATTTTGCCGAACTCCTGTGGCCCGGCATCAAGCATATTTGGGGTACGTCGTACACGAAGTACGAGCCGCTGTACTCCAAAATCTTCGACGTGCAGACCTCGGACAAGGCCTTCGAGAAGCATCAGGGTGTTACCGGCCTCGGCCTCCTTGGCGTCAAGAACCAGGGCGAGCCTATCGGCTATGACGACACCCTTCAGGGCTTCCAGAAGGAATACGTCAACGTGACCTACGGCCGTGGCGTGGTTGTCACGCGCGAGATGGTCGAGGACGAGCAGTACGGTTACATCAACCAGCTTCCGGCGATCCTGGCCCGTTCGGCCCGCGATACGGAGGAGACTGTCTCGTTCAACGTCCTGAACCGTGCGTTCAATGCCTCGTTCACGGGCGCTGATGGCGTGAGCCTCTGCAATGCCTCCCATCCTCTGGTGGGTGGCGGCACGTTCCGCAATCAGCTTTCGGTGGCTGCTGACCTCACTCAGACCTCGCTCGAAACGGCGATCCAGGACCTTATGGATTTCGTGGATGACCGTGGTCTGAAGATTCGTGTGTCGCCCAAGACGCTTGTGGTCCCAACTGCTATTAGCATGACGGCGATCAAGCTCCTCGAAACGGCACAGGTGGTCGGCAACGCGGACAACGACAAGAACCCGATCCCCGGCTTCCTCTCGAACCTCGTGATTTCTCCGTACCTCACGGATACGGATGCGTGGTTCATCGTCACGGATGTCCCGAATGGGCTCGTGTTCTTCCGGCGCCGTGGTGCGGCCATCGAGCGGGACAACGAGTTCGACACCCAGAACCTCAAGTTCGCGGTGACGGAGCGTTTCTCGGTCGGTCACACTGATCCTCGGGGCGTGTACGGCACGGCTGGCGCGTAAGGGAGGTCACACATGACGACCTTTACCCATCCGCTCAAGGTCAAGGCACTTAACCGCGATGGCATGACGACTCAGGTTGTCATCCAGCAGCAGGCTACGGTTACTAACCTTACGTCTGGTGCCTCGTCCATCCGTATCCCTGCCCGTGCCCAGATTTTCGATATGTCAATGATCGTGAACGTATCGGGCTCTGGCAACTCGCAGGGTGTGGCGTGTCGTATCGGGACTTCTACGGACGCGGTGTTCTTCGGACAGCTTATCGGCTCGGTGCAGAGCACGATTTATCGTGCTGGCGTGGCTCGTAACCTCGCGACTGTCTCGGCTGCTAACTGGAAGATCGGCGCGAACGACGTTCAGCTTCATCTGGACGTTTCCGGTGTAACCACGGCTGCTGGCGCTGTCGATAACTTCGAGGGCGTCTTCACCGTGTACTACATCGTGAACGAGAACAACCCGTAAGGAGTAAGGGCCATGGCGTTCTTCAAGGACTTCATGGCCCGCTTCTCCGACTGGCACAACGCGAACAAGCGTGGCCAGCGGAGGCGGGCTGAGTGGGGGATCAATCGGGGCAGGGTTTATGAGAAAAGACCTGAGCCCGAGAAGCCCAAACGCGGCGCAACGGCGGCTGTGGAAGCCAAGGTCCAACTGATGGTCACCAAGAAAAACGGTGACAGAATATACCTGAGTCGTGCTATAACTGGCGAATGACAGACCAGACGGCATACAAGGCAGAGTGGCATCGCAGGAAGATGGATCAGATCAAGTCTGACCCTGAGGCCTATGAAGCCTATCTAGCCAAGAGCAGAGAATCTACGAACAAGCACCGGGCCAAGATTGGCAAGGATGGCGTTAAGAAGGAGAATGACGCCCGGCGCGAGTATAAGATTGCGTGGGCCAAGAACAATCGGGCCAAGCTCAAAGCCACCGATCCTGAGGGCTACCAGAGACTATTGGATAAGGATAACGCGGTAGCTAAGAAATGCAGGGACCGGCGTGGCCCGGAAGCCAAGCTGAAGGCGAAAGAGGCTACCCAAAAGTGGGCGGCTGAAAATCCAGATCGGTATAAAGAAACAAAGAAATTAGAATCTCAGCGGGTTAGAGCCGCTGTGTTCATCGCCTATGGGAATAAATGCGCGTGCTGCGGCGAATCTAGGTGGCAATTTCTGGCTGTTGACCACATTAACGGAGGCGGCAGAAAGCATATCCAGGAAAATGGGCTGTCATACGGCTCAAAGTTTTATAGATGGCTCTCAAGGAATAATTTTCCTGAGGGGTACAGGCTTTTATGCCACAACTGCAACACAGCGCGGGGACACTGGGGGTTCTGCCCTCATGAAGACCCAAGTAGAGACAAAGAACTACCGAACCCACCTAGAGTAAGACGAAAGAGAAACGTCAATTCGTCTAAGGAGTATACTTCATGACGGCCGTGTATACAAGTGTTGGCGCTTCACATGAGTGTGATGTTATAGATAAAAGCGTATCCAGCCCGACCACCCACTTCATCGGATGGGGTACGGGTGCGGGCTCGTTCACTCGTGCATCAACCCAGTTGGTCACGGAGACTCAGGCCCGCGTGGCGGCGTCTGCCAACCAACCTACGGACAACACCAATCGGTGGTCTGGCGTTCTGACCGCAAACGCGGATAAGACCATCACGGAAGTTGGCCTATTCATCGTGGACGGCACGGCTTCCGGCACGGCAAAGATTCTGGCGGACTTCTCGGCTATCGCTCTACTCTCAGGCGACTCCATCGACTTCAAGATCGATCTCCGTAGGACCTAGTGGCTCGTACTGCTTATTTTGCGCAGTCTTCTGCTACAGCCACTATAGCTACCGCTGTCTTTACGACGGCGGTAGATTTTAATAATACACCTCCAGACAACTCGTCTGTCCTATATATTGGTAGCGTTGAGGTACTAGCGTCAACGGCAAACACGCCGTATGAAATGAGGATGAGAAATGTAACAGGGTCTAGCACACTCTCTACTACACATTATATCGCCTCAGGCGTTACCAGCGCGATACAAAAATTAGCTAATGGGTTCGATATTGTAACGTATGGGGCTTCTCCTGGGGCGCAAACTATTACAATGGAGGTTAGGTCTTGCGCCGCAGTAAATGGTCTTCAGCGGTCTAATGCTTATCTATTCGGGATTGTTCTAAGCTCTAACGATTCATTCATTAGAGGGTCTTCCACATTCGTCTCCGCGTCAGGAGACACATGGACTACTGTAGGCTCTCAATTGGATGTGTCTGTCGCCACAAGCGGCAGGTTCATCATTATGTCCTATGCGGAATCTTCCGCCCACCAGCAAGGTGGCACCGGCGTATCAGCCCAAGGGACAAGGTTTAGAGTTGTCGTTGACGGCTCCGCCAAGGAGGCAATACAGAACTACCGGGCAGCCGCCTCTGCAATGATAACAAACTTCATTTACATGGGCATGGAGAGTTGGACTGCGGGGGCTCATAGGATAAACTTACAGGCCGCTTGGGGTGGTGGCGCCGCTGTATCAGGGTTGTCCAAGGTAAACAATGTCCGCCATGTGGCTCTTGAGGTGGCGTCATTCACGACTGCGTATGCCACAGCCGATAATATTGCAGTTTCCGGGTCTTCCCTTTCCTTCACAACTGTAAAATCGTTCACAGCAGACGTTACGCAAAGCGCGTCCCACGCTATATTGGCATATTATATGTTTGGCAGCGAGGCGTCTACCGGGTCCTCACAGCAATCAAGGTCTATTTTCCTATTTAACGGGGAGAATTTATCAGAGAACAGCCAAACTGTAATCACGCAACCTGGTAGTGTTGCTGGTCATATAGTCTCCCCAGGAATTATTGCATTAACTCAGAATCTTACGGCCGTCTCCCATAACATATCGTTGCAGGCTAAACTAGACGCGGCAACAGCGGATTTTTGTGTCATAAACAATGCGGTAGCAATTCTACAACTAGCTGATGCTAGTGTCGGAGGGGGGCCAACAACCACTCCAAAGACTGTAGAGGCTGTTGGCAGGGGTGTAGCTACCGTCATCAAGACTGTTGGTGCCAACCGGGTTGCTATAGGACGGGCTGTTGCTAATAGCCAAAAGACGGTAAACATCAGGCGGGAAGCTGTGACTACTGGGGTGGCTAGAGCCAACACCCAAGAGATTGTCAACCAGCTTTCTGCCGCTGTCGCGGTGGCTAACGCATCTATAGCCCGAAACTCGCAGTTCCGCCTGACTCTTGAGTCCGTTGGACGGGCCATCGCCTCCATCTCTAACCCTGCGGTTCGTAGTAAGGTTCTGGAGGCTGTTACACGGGCTATTGCCGAGATTTCCAGCCGCACTACACGTGTCAAGGACCTTGTGGCATTCGCCAACCATGTAGCCACAGTCATTAAGACTGTCGGGAAGCCCTTAGAGGTGGTTGGCAGGGGATTCGCCGACTCTCAAATCGGGTTCTTCTCTACCCATCAAGCCAAGGCGTCCGCCATCGCGACATTGAACGATGCCACCGTCGTTACCGCATCTACAGGGACTGCCGCCGTTGTTACCGCCAATCCTTATGTTCTAAGCCTTGGCGAGTCAGTCAAGCGTTTCCGCTCGCTCATACAGCACGGTGCCGGCCTTGGGCGCGGCACGACCTCAGACCGCGACCCAGACAGTTAAGGAACCAGAATGTCTACCTTCGCTACCAAACAACTCATTCAGGACAGCACGACGGCCACGACAGTGACCCCGTGGATTCCGCTAGACCCTAATGTGACGCCATTCTCCGTGTCCTTCGCGGTGGTACTCCCCTCTGCGGCGGATACCTTCGCGTTCTCCGTCCAGCATACCCTCCACCCTATCCTCTCGTCTGCCAACGGGCCTACGGACGCGGTAGCCTTCGACCACAGCACGGTATCCGGCAAGTCGGCTAACATTGACGGTAACTACGCCTTCCCTGTGGCCGCTATCCGGCTAATCAGCCTTTCAGCCTCCGGGACCGCGCCGAAGGCCAACTTCTTCGTCCGTCAGGCCGGTATCGTCTAATGCCGATCCGCAACCGTCATAAAGTAGGCGACTGGCTGGTTGCCGATGATGAAGACGGTTTCGTGTACTACGCCTCGGAAACCGTACAACTCTGGGACGGGAGTAGGGTCCATAAGGACAACTATGAAACTCGTAACCCTCAGGAGTTCGTCCGTCCCAACTTCAAGAACGAGGCGGCCCCATTCGTGAGGGAGCCGGGGACAGATACAATCACGTCCGTCTTCTCCACCTTCGTCGGCCAGACCTCTGTCCGCTCCCCCACCAACTTCAGGCACATTTTTGAACCATGATCTACTGTGACCTCGTTGGCGTCCTGATCCAACAGACCGGGCGTCATGGCTTTGCCAGGATGCCATGGACTCCCACCGGGAGGAGACTGTGGGATTATATCAGGCATGAAAAGCCGGTCCTAGTGTCTGAGTGCAGACTAGAAGGGTATGAAAGCATTTATTCTCAGCTTAGAGAATGGGTTGACACCAACATCAATAAGGATGTCAAGCTGTACTGCATGCAAGATGGAGTCCCTAAGTCTGTTGCTTGCCAAGGTGGGGATATCCTGATTGACGACAATCACAAATGCCGTGAGCCGTGGCAGAAGGCCGGTGGGGTATTTATCCACTTTATTAGCGCAGACCAGACGATCCAAACACTGATCGAGATGCGTAAATGAGCACGGCAGACGTTTACCGCTCGGCAATCCAGATCATCAACGAGGTCCAGCGCAAGCTCGGCATCAATGCTAGCACCACGTTCGAGGTGTCAAAGCATTCCCGTATGCTGCTGGACTTCCTGAATGATGTGATCTCTGAGGTGTCCGACTTCGGGGATTGGCCCCAGATGTTCCGGACGGTAGAGGTTACAGCCTCGTCCTCTGCCTACGACTACGAGATGGCTGTCTCAGGGAACGTCAAGAACATCTATGAGATTGCCTGGGGAGACCAATCATCCCCAATGTTCCCAGTAAACATTGAGGAGATTAGGCAGCGTAATCGCCGCATCTCATGGGGTGGGACTCCCAGAGAGTACGCCATCGTAGGGGTGAGTGGGGCTAATCCTATCTTCCACGTCCATCCTATTCCTGTCACGGCCGACATCAGCGCCCAGACCTCCGCAGGTGGCTTCTTCGACATCGCGTTCTACAAGCAGCCCCGTATCCTCACAACAGCGGACTCCACAGCAGCCGCCATCGTGCTGTTCCCCGCCCGTATGATTATTCAGGGAGTATACGCCAAGGCGCTTCTCAAGGACAACGGCGGTGTCCCCACTCCAAACTATCAAGCAGCCTTCGCGGAGTACCGGAGGATGCGGTCTGAGGCTCTGAATAGACTTACGGCAGACACAGGGTCATCCATTATGATTTCTCCCACTGGAGGCCGCTTCTAGTGGCTCAGAAGTCCCGTACGATCTACATGCCTTTCCGGGGGCATGGCGCGCGGTTTAATGAGGCAGACCTGACGCCGGAATACTGCACCAAGATGATTAACTGGGACATTAAACCCACTGGTGCCTTTGAAACAATATCCACGTTCACCGTCAACAGTACCATAAATAAACTACCTGTTGAAACCACTACAGGTTTGTATCCATATGCCGGAGAAAGTGCGTGCTCAATACACGAGTTAATCAACGATCAATCAACCAGCATATTTGTTTTCCAAGCAGGCAAACATATCCTAGGCACAACTCAGCAGTTCGCCGCTTTTACTACCGCCACATCTCTGCCATATGTGTTTGCCAACCACAAGATCAGGTCTGCCCAGTTTGATGACAAGCTGATTCTTGTTGATGGAACGACCCGAAATATGTATACGACTGACGGGTCATCCATAAGCACTCTAATCGCTCTATTAGAGCAAGGGCAAATTTCGTCCACGTCTGCTTCTGCTACACAGTTGTCAGACTCCGACATAACGAATTGGGTGGCAAACACCTATGTTACGAATAACGATCTTGTCCGGAATCTCACCAAGAAGGGTTTTGGCATTGTAACAGGCGTTACAACTGCTGCTGTTACCCATACCAGAATCGACGCGAGTGCCTTGGGTGTCGGCGCGTTGTCTGCCGCCGCCACAGCCCAAGAGTCTGGCGATAAGTACCAGATCGAGGACCTGGTAGAGCTTAACATCATCCCCTCGGATTTGGGGGGTGATAACGTAGCAGTTGCCGGTACGAACACGTCCGCCACCGGCATCTACTTTACGGCGGCCGGGACCACTACGAAATTCAACTGGAAGGCCACTCAGGTCAGAGTCGGTGATTATATCCTCAACACCACTCGAAATGCCGCGACGGCTGTTACGGCCATTACCACTTCCGTCCTGAGAACCGAGGGTGTGGCTACCATGGTGGCCGGGGACACTTTGGTATTCCTAAAAAGCGCCATGCCTATTGCGTCTTACGCGCACGTCCACTTCAACCGTCTTTATATGATCGACGCCAGAGACCCGCGTCTTATACGAATCTCCGGTCCTGGCGATCCTCAGGATATGACGGTTGATGCTGGTACGCTAGACGCCACATCCTTCAAATACGGCTCTCAGCAGTCTGAGGCGGATAGGGCGGTATGCCTGAAGACGTTTCAGAGATTCTTGGCTGTTGGCGGCGTCCAAAACGTATACTTATTTGAGGGTACGGACCCTATTGCCGACGTTACATCCAACCCTGTTGGCAATGAAAGCTCAACTATAGATTTCAATATCGTGGCTACATTTCCTGATGGAGTTCGCGGTCCTGACTCAATGTTGAGTATCGGTAACGACCTTCTCTATATAAGCAAGGACGGTGTTCAATCCGTCTCTCAAGGGGCTGACTCATCTCTTTTGAACTCAGTAGATGTCTCAGAGGGCATAAAGTCTGAGTTTATCAGAGATTTTTTCACATGCGAATCAATTTTCCATTTGCCAGAAAAAATGTGGATCGGCTTCCATTTCAACAATAGGAGTTCAAGTAGTATTCCGGCTGGATATGTGTGCGTCTACAACTATGGCCCGTATTTTGGGGGAGACAGGCGGGCTAACGACGCTTCAAGAGGTGGCGTGCTAAAAAGCGGCACATGGTTTGTGGTCAACACCAGCGCATGGGACAACAGAACGTACTTTGTTGATTCGTCAGGTGTTCTTACTGGGTTAAGCCTGAATGAAAATTCCGCTAATCAACAGTTTCAGATAGGGACACTAAAATTAAGTGCTGCCACCCACGCTAGCGCATCAGCCCAGAATGGCAAAGAATTTAGTTGCGTTATGCAAACCTCATGGCTCACTCTGACCGAGCCTAGGGACTCATCGTCGATAAAAGATGGCTCGTATATCACCCCAACTCTCTCATTCGAGAGGTATGTTAGTGGTGCTGATGTAAGCGGTGCAAGGGTGACCATTATCGCTTGTGCCACCGACACTCTGGGACGCCCATCACAAAACAATCTAGACTACCAGCACAGTACGGATATCGTGGTGGTTGATTCTACCGACATCTTTGATTCTGTACCAAGCGATGTAGCTAATGATGTGAGTGCTGGTGGCCGGTTCAAGGGCGGGTGGAAAGATTACTATTCCGAGAAGCTGCCTCTAATGTGGCATGGGCAACGAGTAAGGTTCACAGTTATAGCATCAGTTCGCAACACGCGCGTCCATCTGTCAAAACTAAACGTCGATTTCAACGAGTCAGGGGCTCCATAAATGGCCATTCCGTTCAACGACATCGCCAATCTCGTAACGGCGGGCGGTACGCTTCTGAACCTGTTTACGAAGCGGAAGCAGTCCAAGGAAGTCCCGGCCATCAACGAGATGTTGGGGGCTGTACGGGGTGGACAGGAATATGCTCAGGCCGCTGGGAACCCAAACCATCCCTACTTCAAGAACCTCGTGGCCCTGAATGCAGAGAACAACCTTGCCAATCTGGCAGGTGGGCTTAGGGAGTTGATGGTTCAACACCGTAGGGCTCAGGCCAGGGGCAATCCGGGCGTCCTGATTAACCCGGAGCGACGGGACGAGGCGGTGGCATCAGCCTTCATGCGGAGCCTGTACCAGCAGAACGAGGATGCCAAGCAGAAGGCGCGGGATTACCTGATGGCGACATCGCAGGGGCTTCTGAATGCCGGCCAGGGCTATGCCCAACCCGCGCAGTACCAGCAGGCCTACGCCAATCTGGACGCCAACAGACAGGCTGCGATGGGTGGTGCTTTAGGTGAGCTAATCAGGTTCGGCGGTGGCCTCTATGATCGGTTGAACCAGCAGCCACAGACCGGAGGGTTCGGCTTCCCGCAACCCACTCAATCCTCCACTCGCGCGATCAACCAGAGGTACTAATGCCCTACGCTCCATCACAGATAGACATTAGCCTCCTGCCCGGTCATCCAGAAGATCAAGATGTATCCAATTACATCGCTGGTGCTAGGAATGCGCCGATGTGGATGGGGCAGAGCCAAGGGATGGAGGGGTATCCTCCGGGGCCACGCCAGCCTATGGGGGCTCCCGAACCTCAAATGCCTACTCCCATGGATGCACAGGCGGAACAGATGTACGCCTCCGTCCAACCCAATCCTGTAGACCAGTACATGACCATGGGCCGGCAGATGGCCCACGACATGGCGAACGATACGAGCAATCTTGATGCGGCCTATGAGTTGTCCGTGGCCGCTCGCACAGGACGGAATGTAGGCGAGGTTCTGAACGAGCAGAAGGCTCGTCGGATCAACGCAATGAACGCCCTGACGGCTCAGGTGAACTCTGAAATCGCGGCGATGAACGCGATGAAGGAAAAAGAATCAAGTTCTATCCAAGAGGCATTATTCGCAGCAGGTGGTAATCAGGAAGTCGCCCAAGAGTTAATGCGCCAGAAAATGATGGGCTCTGGAGCGACTAAACCCATTACTCGGGTACGCTATGCCGGCGGGGTGGAGATTCAAGAAGAACTAGGCCCAGACGGGCGCTGGTCAGAGTTTGGCCGGAGAGACCGCTACAAGCCCGCTGGCACCACTATCGTGGTGGGTGGGAATGGAGAAACCCCATCTCTGGATGATATGGTAGCTTCTACCGAGGCTGAATATGCAGCCAAGAAGCGTGGCGAAAATGTCGTACAATACGAAGAAAGCGCTGGGAAACTCAGAGATCATATCAATACCATCCGTGAGATGAGGGGCGCTACGCAATATTTCGTTGAAAAGAAAGGTAAGCCCGGTCCTCTGGCCCCCGCCATGCAGACTATTCAAAGTCTTGCAGAGGAATTGGGTATCCCAGTAGACCCCGGCAGACTAGCTTCCGGCGATCAGATCGCGCGCCTATCCAAAGAAATGGCGATGGGTAAAATCGGCATCGGCGGCATTCCTGCCCAGAACTTCTCAAACGCGGATTTGGAGTTCGTCCGCAGGTCGGTAGCCAACCTCTCGAGTACGGCCCCATCTATTATGCTTGCCCTCAATCTAGCGGAAATGAAGGCGCAAAGACAGATGGAGTTGGCGCGCGAATGGTATTCTGGAAGGTATACTAAATACCGCTCGTTCGCTGAGTTCCAGATGTGGGCCGACGAATATAACGAGCAGAACCCACTATTCGCCTATTCTGATGGCTCCCTTACTCCGGAGGGGCAAAAGATCATGGATGAGTTAGGCGTCAGCCCCCAAGCTGGGGATTCTTACGAGGAACCGGCGCTTAATGAAGGCGAAGATGGCGTCTATGAGGACGCCGAGGGGAACAGGATGATCCTGAAGGATGGCATCTGGGAGCCCGTGGATGGCCAATAAATTTAATCCTGCAACCGCTAAGAAGGTAAGCGATATCCCGACAAGGGGCGGATGGGAGAGATACCAGGATTTACGAAATCAGAGCCAGAGCCAATACGATCTGCCTGAGGCAAGGCGGATCGAAGCCGATCTTCCTGATGAACTGCGTCAGCCCTTTAACCGCGCTATCGATTTCCCGAGAAGTGAAGATGAAAAGATCAGGGCTATTCAGGGGGTACTACCAGAGGTTAAGGTAGGTCGCGACAAGTACGGACATACCATTCTGGGGTATAAGGGGAAGGGGTACTACCTTAATAAACCAGGCATCTCCGAACAAGATATTTTCGATGTCGGCGGGGATGTTGTTACCCAAGGTCCTCTCGCACGAGTGGGCGGGGCCGCTGGTGGGGCCATTCTGGGAACGGCAGGCAGAATTGCTGGCACTGGTCTAGGCGCGGGAGCGGGCAGCATTGCGCGCGACATGACCGCTGGTGCGGTAACGGAAGGCGATGCCTTTGGGCAGATCGATCCACTTTCTGCGATTCTCTCTGCCGGTGTTGCTGGCATTACAGAAGGCATTGCAGGCGGGCGACGTGGCAGTGGATATACCGCTGATTTGACCGACCAAGCAGGAAGGTTAACTCCAGTAGGAGAGGCCGCCTTAGCGCGAGCCGGCATAGACCCTGCTGTAATGGACCCTACGTTCATATCGCAATACAGAATCGCCCAAAGCCGGGGCGCACCGCCCGCAGATGCAGCCATCTACGCTGAAGCTCAGTCCATGCCGTCTCCGGTGCCGCTGACACGCCCTGATATTACCGGAAACGCGAGAGATCAGACCCTTTTGGCAGCGGCTCGTAGAGGTGGGGCGTACGGCGGTAGTGAAGGGGAGCAGATTGCTCAAGGTTCGGCAAACGCCGTCAACACCGCCCTTCAAGAAAACGTCGATATTCTACGAAACAGAATCAGTGGTGGCGCTAACAGAGTGAACGAACTCGGGCAGGGTGTTGACATTGCCCGCCAACGGATTGCTCAAGATAGGAATACGCTGCGCGGCTTGATAAACGATGCATATGACCATGCTCGTCAATCCGGCGCGGCACTAGCGCCTCAGTCTGTTGATGGGCTTAGGCGCTGGCTACAGCAGGGGTACGCTAATACATTCAACCCCGCAACCGCGCCACAGACGCTTGCCGTTATCAACAGTCTACAATTACCACAAACCGGAGGCCGGGTAACGTCTGTCAGTCTTAACTCAATTGAGAATGTCAGACAGCATCTCAGGTCTATTTCCCAAGGACATGGCCCGGAAGCTACAGCAGCCGGAAGCGCCATCAGGCAGCTAGACGAGTTCCTTGATGGTATCGTTGATACGGCCTTTGTGCGGGGCGATAGGTCGGCTTTAGAGGCCTTCCAGGCTTCTAGGGCTCTAAGAACTCGTATGAGGCGGTATTACGAGTCTGACAACATCATCTCTAGGCTGATCGAACAAAATCCCGAAACCGGGCAATTCACCCTTAACGCCCAAGAAGCGGCCAATTTAGTTTTCAATGCCGCTAGTCTGGGGGGAAAGAACGGCGCTACTCAAGCCCTACGTCGCATGCGGGCTGTTATGGGACGTAACCCAGATGGTGATGCTCGGTGGAATGCTATCCGGGAAGAAGCCTTTTTGCGTCTCATGCGAGGGACTGGTGAGGCTGGAGAACGCGCTACCGATTTAACACGCATGTTCTCGGGAGACCGTTTCGCTCGTTCACTGGAAACAGTGATGGTAAACCAACCGGGACTTATGAGAGTGCTTTTCACCCCACAGGAACTAACTCAATTTGCCAAATTACGGAATGTCGCCCTTCGGGCTACGTCTCGCAGGCCTGGGGTTGTCAACACATCTAATACTTTTACGGTTGGCAAAATCCTTGATAGTTTCGGGTTCCTTGGTAAAATGAGCAATCTTGTATCCAAGGCGGCCTTCAATAGATTCGGGCAAGGGGCTGAGGCTAACAGAATCCGGGGGATGGTAGAAAATCCCCTTGGCCGCGAGAGAACCAGACCTAGTGGGATTGCTGGTGCAGCCGGCGCCTTCTTTGGTCCTCCATTAGCAGAGGAGATTAAAGAGAAATGAAGAAAAAGGGCAGTAAGAAGAAGGGTTGCTAGTGGGCCATGCGGTGGGTACTTCTCTTGTTGTTCTTGCTGATCCCCTCCATTGCGGAGGCGGCATCCTTTGTCAAGACATCAACGGTTCCCACCGCATTCCCCGCTAGTCAGGAACAACTGGACGCCATCACGTCAGCCCACTACCGCGTTTACATCGGTGGGTATAAGAACGATCACGCAAATGTGTGGATACCGGACCCTGATGGGGACTGCCAGCGGAAGACGGCATGGATGATGCTGGAACTCCGCAAGAAGGGTGTCCCTGCCTCTGCCATGAGGGGGTATGTGGGGTGGGTCAAGACCCCATGGATGGACTCCGCACAGTATCATGCGTGGCTTGTGGTGGCCGTTATTCTACCGAATGGAGAGCGCGTCAACCTTTTAGTAGACTCGTTGAATAAGAAAGTAGCATACGTTGGCGAGATAAGAGGGTACTCAAAAACAAGACCTGTCGTGAGGCTCGATGACTGAGGACGTTACTCATGCCGACTTGGTTGGCATCAAGGAAGATATTGCTGTTCTGAAGGAACAGGTTAAGGAGTTAAAGGTGGACGCGGCCGAGAGAAAAGTTGACTTCAAGGCGGACATGGCGGATGTTAAATTAGCCCTTGCCAATCTCCAACGAGCGGCAGATATTCAGAGTGGGAAGTCCATCGCGGTCAAGACCCTATTAGGTACGGGGCTGGCCGGTCTAGGAGCAGGTGCCGTCAAACTGATCGAGTTCTTTACCACGCAAAACCCACCGCAATAGAGGGGAATATGCTAAATACCCGCCTCCTGGTTGTAAATCTAACGGGGTTAGGGTTAGTGGGGGGTGCAGCCTCCCAAGGTTGGGTTACGGAAATCTACAATGGGGACTCGTCAAGGCTCTCCATCCTGATTGCCGCCCTATTCGTCTACGGGATGGCGATGTGCTTCATTTCCGGACCAAAGCACACCGTCAAGTGGGTGGCTTCCGCCTTGGTCAAGCTAGGGCTTCTGGGAACCGTTCTAGGCTTCATCCAGGCGTTGTCTGGGATCAAGATAGACGCCGTGGGGGATGCCTCCACCATCGGCCCTATGGTTGCCGCTCTGATCGCTGGATTAGGCACAGCCCTATACACTACTCTGGTAGGGGCCGCGCTGAATCTGTGGTTGTCCCTCAACCTACGGATTATCGAGGCGCACCGTGGATGATGAGGATGTCCAGACCACCTTTCTTGATACAATCCTCTTGGCCCTCGCAGGCTTCGTCTGCATCGCCATCCTCCTCCTCCCCCACATCAATCCCAAGGTCATCAAGGAAGGGGATGGGGTCACAACTCAAGAGGGAGTAACCCTTGAGATTACCTGGGATAACGATTTGGACGTGGATGTGGACCTCTGGGTCCAAGCTCCTGGGGACCGTCCTATTGGATATTCTAACAAGGGTGGCCTTGTGTGCAATCTACTCCGCGACGATCTTGGTCATCTGGCTGACCCGCTTAAAATCAACCATGAATCGACGGTCTGCCGGGGAATCGTCCCCAACCAGCTATATACCGTGAATGTCCATGCCTTCCGTGGGGCTAATGTCTGGCCTGTGGAAGTCAGGATGCAGGCTACGACCAAGACAGCCAAGGGCTATGCAATTCAGGCCTTTACAACCCTTGGCAGACTTGATAGAGTGGGTGAAGAAATCACGCTAATCTCTTTCAAGCTCTCGGAACAGGGCATTCTGGATACGGACAGTGTGGACACGCTCTACAGGCCGCTTAGGGAGTTCATCAAGCAGAAATGATTGAGCACGTCGTACTCTTTGCCGGCTCTGCCTGCTTCCTTTCCCTCCTGGTATGGCTCCTTATCCGTCAGGTCCGCACGCGATCATGGTGGATCGGAGTCACCTTCGTATTCTTCCTCGCCATGACCTTCGGTCAGTACTTCACCCTCCTGTCCCACCCCGCGCCCCTCTCATGGCCGTCCTTCCACAAGATGGACAGGTACGAGATTCTAGGGCACTACGTCCGCGAGAACGAGGGGATATTCCTTCTCATCAAGAGGGAACGGGACTACGAACCCCTCTACTTCAAACTCCCCTACGAGACCAAGACGGCCGAAGAACTCCAGAAGGCCATGAAGGACGCCCAAGTCAATGGTGCGGGCGTCGAGCTTCTGTGGCCTGAGGAGGAGAGCATGGAGAGACGTGGCCCGCAGTTCCACGCCCGTCCACAACCAGCCATGCCTCCGAAAGAAGAACAACCCGTACCTGATGTGGCGATATGAAGCCGCTCCTCATCGTTGAATGGCTCGATGCCGGCATAGCCCCCGGATGGGTCGGGAAGCGCAAACGCCCGACATACACAATGCAGACCGTAGGATGGGAGGTAGACCGCAACAAGGACTACCTCTTTATCGCCGGAACTGTTGAACAAAAGGGCAACGGCCACGGTGATCTAAGCTCCATCCCCATCGGGTGCATTACCAAGGAGACAGTGATTGAAGGCGAAGATAAGCGAGGCCGAGTTCATCCGATTGTTTCCGGTGTTGGGTCCAGCGGAGCTAGCCCGGAGGATCGGTACAGATACGCGGAAGGTGCTGGAACGCCGAAGGGCGATTGAGAAACGGCACAGCATTGTTTTAGACCCACCTGGCAAAGCGTCCGTTCATCATCCTGCTGTTCGGGCCATCAATATCGAGAATGGTATTGTCATAGCCGCCAGTGACGCGCACTATTGGCCAGGTCCGGCTAGTACAGCCCATAGAGCCCTTCTAGAAACCATTAAAGAACTCAAACCAGCTATTATGGTGGCCAATGGAGATATGTTTGATGGGTCTACAATTTCCCGGTTCACCCCCATCAATTTTGAGCAGCGCCCCAAGGTATGTGAGGAGCTAGATGCCGTCCGTGAACGGCTAGGGGAAATTGAGAAGGTAAGCAAGAAATCAGAAAAAATATGGACATTGGGCAACCATGATTGTCTAAGCCCGGATACCCAATGTCTTACCAAAAGAGGCTGGAAGAACAAAGCTGATCTTAGTCTTGATGATTTCATCCTTTCTATGGATGGAGATAAGGCAGTATGGTCTAAAATCAACGAGATAGTCGATTTTGATTACGACGGAGAATTGTTAGTCCATGAAGACCTACGCTTTAGGTGCGCGGTAACGCCAAACCACCGAATCTTGCTTTGGCGTCGTAATTGGCGAACAGCTAAAGAGGATATCCAGGAATACATTAAGGCCGATAGCCTGCCATCACGCTTCTCGGTCCCATCATCGGGGACTCTGGATATTGCTGATTATGACATTAGCGACAACTGGCTAGCCCTTATTGGGTGGCTTGTAACTGATGGGTGTTTTTCTGGGGCTGATGTGACGCTCCATCAGAGTAAGCCCGAGGGGGTTCGAGAAATTAGCCGTCTGCTAGATGCTCTTGGGCTAAGCTATAATATGTCTGTTAGGCGACGTAATATCACACATGTATGCGGCCGGAAACTCATAAAGCCCCCTCTTGATGATCACCATTTTTATCTGACTAGAGGTTCATCCAGAACCATTCACGAGTATCTAACCACCAAGACATCTCTCCCCCCATGGGTGTACGATATCTCTGGCCGCCAATTTAATATCCTACTAGACGCAATTGTGGCTGGTAATGGTCATTGGAACACAGCCACTAATTGCACCGTGTATGGTCTGGAGCCGATTCTATCCAGCATCCAGTCTCTCGCAGTATGCCATGGATGGCGGGCACTTCTGACACAAGACAACAGGGGGCACTATCGTCTATCCCTCACTAAGTTTGACCGTCTATCGGTTTTGAAGAGTGGATTCCGAATCGAGCCATATAAGGGGAAAGTATGGTGCTTGAGAGTTCCGCTCGGTAATTTCATGGTCCGCCACCATGGGACTTGTTATTTCACGGGTAACTCCCGCTTCGAGACGTTCCTGGCGACTAACGCCCCTCAATACGAAAAGGTAGAAGGCACCAGCCTGAAAGACCATTTTCGGGCTTGGACAAACGCATGGGCGGTCCACATCAACAACAATACCGTGGTGAAGCACAGGTTCAAGGGCGGGCAGCACGCCCCCTACACAAATGTTACCAAGGCAGGGTGGAACATCATAACCGGCCATCTACACTCCCAAAAGGTGTACCCTATAACCAACTATACCGGCACTCTATTCGGGTGCGACTCTGGCTGTCTAGCGGCGGTCAAAGGGCCTCAGTTTGAGAACTACACGGAAGCATCCGTAACTGATTGGCGCTCAGGATTCGCCATCGCCCATTTCCATCAGCATTCTCTGATTGACATAGAGCTAGTCCGTGTGCTAGATGAGGAGAAGGGTCTAGTCGTCTTCAGAGGGAAGGTGATTGAGGTATGACTTGGAACTACCGTATCGTCAAACGCCTTGACGGCTTTATCGCCCTCCACGAGGTCTTTTATGACGACAATGGGGACCCATGGGGGATGACAGAAGACCCCGTTGATTTTGTTGTTTGTGGGGATGAAACTCCGGAAGACTTAATCAAATGTATTGATATGGCCCTGAGGGACGCCAAGCATTGGGATGTCTTGGAGGAGCCTATAGAATGGCCCGGAAAGGACCCAGGATGAGCCGCGACTACTACGACAAGGGTGGCATCTCAACCTACTCCTTCATCAAGGCCAAGAACCTTGACTTCGCGGAGGGGTGCATTGTGAAGTATGTCACCCGCTGGAAGTTCAAGGACGGGGTGGCTGATCTCCACAAGGCTAAGTGGTATCTTGAGGCTCTGATTAAGGAGGCTGAGAATGACGCCCGGTGATCTGGACATCCTAGCGCGAACGATCTACGGGGAGGCGAGGGGGCAACCCTTCCAGGGGCAGAAGGCCGTGGCTCATGTCATCATGAACCGGGTCAAGAAGGCCCCTCGGGATAACACCATTGCAAAGGCGTGTCTGCGTCATTTGCAGTTCTCATGCTGGAATGCCGGAGACCCAAACTTGGTGCAAATGCTTGACGCGAGCACACAGAGGCTAGCTTTCCGGATGGCTATGCGGGCTGCTTTAGAGGCCTATGACGAGACAGACTTCACCTATGGGGCAACCCATTATCATACCAAGAGCGTATCCCCACCGTGGTCCAGGGGAAAGACGCCGTGCTTGGTCATCGGGGACCACCTTCTTTTTAACAACATAGACTAGGTGTTAAATGAATCGCGAACAGGCCCTTGGTGCCATCCGACACGCTCTTACAGGTCTCGGTGGTGCCTTCCTCTCCCTCGGCATCGTCGGCACGGAAGATGAGTGGTCCACCATCGTGGGTGGCATCATCACCGTAGTGGGTATTGTCTGGTCCTGGCTGGCTCCCGAGAAGAAGCCTGCCTAAGATCGTAGACCCAGTTCCGCCCTGGTATAAGGGGGAGTGCTCGTTTGTGAGTACTCCCCCTGAGTTTGAGCGGGCATGTAGCCAACACGACTGGGACTATACCAGGAAAAGGAAGTCCAGGAAGCAGGCGGACGATGACTTTCTATCTCTGATGCTAGAGGCTGCGGGGAACGATAAGGACCTACAGAGACGAGCTAAACAGAGATACAAGGCCGTCAGACTTCTGGGTTGGATTCCCTGGGTGGGGCTCCCGATTCCTTAATAGCATAGTGCGGGTCCCTGAGCACGACGTAACACCCATCTCCTTCGTAGGTCAGTATCCTGTCACCTGGCATGAGGCCGTCTTTTGACACGAACTTTCTGAACGGCTCGCGCTTCTCAAGACATTCCAAACGATCTTTCAGACGGTCTAGTGCCTTCTGCATTTCCCACCGTTCCTCAGAGAGCCGGCGGCGCAGTTCATCAAGGTCGTCCTGTCTGCTCATGGTTCCTTCTTCCACCCCCTCTCGATGAGCGCGGCGATGGCGGCCTTGGCCTCGGCAACACAGGCTTCTTTCCAATACGCTGCGGCATCGGGCCACGGCTTTCGGCCCCACGGCACATCCTCTGATCTCCCTGTCGCATAAGGGAAGGCTGTGTAGATTGCCTCCGCCACCGCCTCCACATCGGCGGGATCAATCAGAGCCATTCTGTATGCTCCCTGTACGCCTCGCAGCCGGGACACAACTTGCTCGGCCAGTCGGCGGGGTAGGTGTAGCAATCTTCGCAGAGACGTGGCCCCACTACCTGCGGGGCCGTCGCGTTATGTGGTAGGGTCCCGGTTCTATCGGGCTCGGTATCTGGCATCACCTTCCTTTCCATTTCCGTAGCCTTTCAACAAACCGTGTGAATCCAAAAGACCATAAATCGTCTTTTGTCGGTAGTTGTTCCAATAGGCGCATAGATTCCTTCAGGTTTCTTTTGATCTCCGTCATGTTGCTTTTTATCTCCGCGAGCGTTGCCCTAACGTCGTCCCCCATCTACACCTCTGAGCCTGGTATGGGCCAAATTACTGCAACCACCCATGCGGCTATTAAAGCCGAGACGAAATAGCACCCCGCCCCAAGCAAAATCCCAGCGCCCACAAACGGGACCGGCGTGTTGTGTGATATGAGCAGCCAAAGTGACAGAGCGAGCAACGCTGTCCCTCCACCCAGAAACACCAAGAAGAAGGTTGCCAACATCACTCCGATCTCCACATCGGCTGGGTCCGGCCCCGCTACCTGCGGGGCCGTCGTTGGAAGTACGGGTTTGCCGGCGTCTTGTCCGGTTCGATTTGTCATCACCTTCCTTCCCATCATGATAGTTCCGGTTTATCCGGCCCATCTAGTCTAGGGGCCGTCATCTTGTCTTCCTTGATAAGCTGGTTGTTTGACCGCCGGATCGTCAAATAGAACTCTACGCCGTTGACCTTGAACCATAGATCGGCGGAACCATTACAACCGCCACTGTCCACGGCTGTTCCTTGGTCGGCCATCCCCTGCTTGATCAAGGCGGCTAGTTCGTGGGCAACAACCAAAGGCGTCTTGTCCCAATCGTCGGGAACCAACTGCATCATCATCCGCTTCCGGGCTTCTTCGTTGTCCATCACTCAATCTCCACCCCGATCTCGCGAGCGCGGTCATCACCCCGTCAGGAAGGCTCTTCCGGAAGCCGGCGGCGCGCTGCGCCAATTCGAGCGCGAAATCGGTCAGTGTCGTGCGCTGCTTGGAGCTGTCCGCGATAAGCAGGGGCTCCATCAGCCCCACGGATTCCCCACGGTCCTCAGCGGCTTTCATATCGGCTTTGATGTCCGGTTCCCTTTCTCTCATATGAATATTATTTCATATAGTTAGGTAAGCTGATAGTTCGAAACCGGCACCGGTGGTGTCGTGTTTGGTGACGGCTTCTCAAGCCTCGCAACGAAGGGTCTCAGCCAAAAACAAATCCGCTACTTGTATTGTGTAGCGCTACACATTATACAATTTACTCCAGAAAGGTTATCGAAATGACCATCAATGCCCCAGCGCATCCGGGCTTCTTCGTTGTCCATCACTCAATCTCCACCCCGATCTCGCGAGCGCGGGCGTCAATCCATGCCGGGGAGCAAATCTGCCAATACTCTGATGATCCGCCCATGTTGTCGCACTTCTTCTTCCACTCCTTGAGCATGAACGCGGCGGCTGCGCGGGCCT
>FRDC01002977.1_pt1 | contig 39113 bp, 36 predicted proteins | sample 1106171 | NCBI WGS metagenome assembly FRDC01 (sample SAMEA3930566, study PRJEB13176) | freshwater metagenome | biome: Drinking water system; feature: drinking water; material: water | place: Singapore | collected 2014-12-20 | reverse complement strand
CTTGTAGGTGAACGTATACCGGGCTTTGACGCTGACCCCGGTTTTCTGGAAGACGAAGGTGTAGAGCCCGGCGTCGATCGCCGTATTACAATCGATTTCGATTTCGCGCGAGTCTAGAGAATCGATGTGCCCCACCGGGCGGTTTTCCAGGAAATGGTGGAAGTAGTCCTCTTTGTCGAGGACCGTGATCCGGGGCCGGCTGGACACCGTCGGGAGCAGGAGAGACGTCGGCGCGTAATTGGCGGAGACTTTGTGCACATCGCCGGTTTGGAGTGAGGCATTCCAGCGGTCGAACAGGGCGGCAATGTCCTCCTCGGTCGCGGCCACACACACTTCGGTATGTTGTGGAACCGCATGGCCGGATGGAAGGAGTGCTGCTATATTTTTTGTTTCTGCGTGACTCACTATGGGGACAGCGACTACCGCGAGGAGCAAGGCCAATCTTTTCATGAACGATCCTCCTTGGATGCTGAGCGATCAACCACGTGAGATATGGACAACGCTGGATCGCAAAGCCGGCTTGGCTTCTACGAAGGTCGGCATTATAGATGAGGAAGGAGACAAATCTCAACCGTGCTTCTTTGCTCGATTGGTGCCGGCCAAAACCCTGCCGATCGTCTTGACCGATACCGGAACCCCCAGCGGCAATTTGCGATAGCGGCACCATGCGGACTCGTGATAAAGTCCCGCCGCTCGCCGTGGAATTGCTGGAGGCCGTGGGATGATGTTCAAGCCAAGAGCGCTGGATTTCCTGGGATTGTCCCATCGATAAGAGGGGAATTCTTTCTATGTTCATGCTCAAGAACGTTCGCGATTCAATCATGCAGCGCACAAACCGGTACCGCCGGGCGCCGTTTCTCGTCATCGTCATGCTCGCCTCTTCCCTGATGCCCTTTGCTTTACCCACTGCCTGGGCAGAGTTGGCGGACGATTTTCGAATCTGGGGTAACGTCACGGCACGCGGCAATTTCGGGTTCATCGATCCGGACCTCAAACGATTCCGCTGGTGGGGCGAAATCCAGCCTCGGACGAGAGAAGAGGGCGAGGATATGGATCAACTCTTGATTCGTCCGGGGATCGGCTACGCGCTGACCGATCACTCGACGGTATGGATTGGATATGCCCATGTCATCAACTTCGTCGCCGTCGGCGACAATATCCACGAAGACCGGTTCTGGCAGCAATATATGTGGTCAGGGGCGACACCTCTTGGCGGCTTCACCAGCCGAACCAGATTTGAACAGCGCTGGCAAACCAATGGAAACGAAACCGGCGGGCGGTTTCGGCAGATGTTCAAACTCAGCTGGCCGATTCCAGTGTATCCGGCTGTGAGTCTCGTGGGGTGGGATGAGGTCTTCATCCATCTGAATGATACGAATTGGGGAGCCAGGCAGGGGTTTGATCAAAACCGTGGATTTGCCGGGATCGGCTACCGTGTGCAACCACCGGTGCTGATCGAAATCGGGTACATGAATCAATACATCAATAAGTCCACTCTCGATAACATGAACCACGTTCTCTCGCTGAATCTCTTTCTCGATTTTTGAGCGGCGTAGGCGGTCAACCCGGAAACATGCCGCCTCGACGCGGGTCCTCAATGCCATGAGCCGTCGCCTTTTCGGGGTGGCTCGGCGGAGCGCACCGTACCGGCAAGACTGATGCGGCGCATCAGTCTGCGATGCCCGTCGGTCAAAGCCCCTAACGTTTCTTGCCGAAGTATTCCTGCCGGCTGACGGCCACATCGGTCACAAACATCACACCGGAGTGCCGTTCGAAGAGCGGGCGAAGCCCTGCCAGAATAGGCTCCACTTTGTCTTCGGGGACAACAGTCATAATCATTTCCAGGCTTTCCTGCTCGCTGAACATGAAGTGAGCCTCGCGCACGCTATGGTGGCCCTTCCCGGACACATTTCCGATGATGGTATAGCCGGTGGCCTTGACTCGGTCGAACACCTCGGTGACGAACGCCCGGTGTTCCCCGGCGACGATCACGCGAATCTCCTTCATCGGATGCAATGCAAAACTCATTACTACGCTCCTTTTCGGCCATTGATCAGGGGTTATACATCAGATTCAGGCTGAGCCAAAGCGGGTGGCCCGGCCGCCACCGCGCTCTCAACCTTGCTGGACCTGTCCAGATTCACCCGTTCCCACGTTCCATCGGGACGGTATCGATACCACACCCGGTCTTCCGGGTCGAGCACGACGAGATGGACCCACTCGTTATGATAATAGTGCTGAAGCACTTTGTGCCGTTCAATCAGCTTTTCGATGCGCACGCGAGGCGTTTCAACGATAGTCAGCAAGCGCATCGGCTCATGGTACGGCATCTCCCCGTTCATGACGGTTTGTCTCGCCAACCCCAGCCGTAGATCGCTCCAGGGGCCGGACATGATCCCAAAGCGTCCCACCACGTTATGATAGATCTTGCTGCCGCTTCCGTAGACCTCGTTGTCGACAGTTGAAAAGTAATGCTCCATATTGATCCACTGCGCGACGACTTGGGGGGCCGTGAGCAGCACTTCGAGCAGTCGATTGCTCGGATCTTCCCGATAATCGTACGAATGCAGGAAGACACGTCCGCCCAGGTCCAGTCCTTTCGTCAGCTCCCGCCGTCCGATCAGGAACGACGTATTGTTTGAGAGGCCCCATTCCGGTCTGATCTGGCTCCAGTCCATGCTCCGCCTGCGGACATGCGCCTCGGCTGCCATCTCCTCGAGAACCTGTTGGACATCAGGGAAACGTGCACAGCGTTCCTGACTGGTGAGCGCGGAGGCTACTTTGAGGTCTTCCTGGAGTCGGGCGATGTCCGCGCGATGGGTCGGCGGGGCATCTTCGAGGTCGAGCAGCAGTATGGTATCGGTCGTTGTATCCATTTGGCCGGCGAGAAAATGCGTGTCGGACGGGATGTCGATCCCCAGAGTGGCGATTCGCTCGCGGACCTTGGGATTGTTCGCCATCATCGCGAGAGCACGGGCATTGGGCTTGCCTTCATTGCCGCCACAGGCGCCGCAATCGAGCGCGGATTCGTAAGGATTGTTGTCCGATGTGCTCCCGTGGGCGCAGAAGAGGACGAGCCGCGCGAAGTTCCTGGTGAGTCCCATCATGCGCAGAGCAGTGTCGACGGTCAGAACCTGTTCTTCCAGGGTGAAACCGGTTCTGGTGAGCCGTTCTTTATGTCGTGACGCGGATCGCGCCGTCAGATCGTATTGCCGCCGTAAAATGTCGACAAAGGCGTTGATGGTCTCGAGCGTGAGTCCGGCCCGCTCGATTTCTTCGGCAGCGATCGGCGGCTCCGGGTCTCCTTTCACCGTCAGCGCCCGTTGACGCAGGCCTTCGACGAGCGCAGATGTGATACGGGAGCTGCGGAGTCCGAGTTGTTCGTGCAAAGCCTCCCTGATTGTGGCCTGTTGCTCCGCTTCAAGCATCTCCGCGGTTTCACCGGGCCCTGGCTTGTCTATCGTCAACGTGGTGGCCAGAGAGGGAACGAACAGCCGTCGCAACCAGGCAGTCCAGCGCTGATAGAGCGCCGGGACCAATGTCTTGCCGAAAATCGGCAGACCGTAAAACCAGCCAAGCGATTCCACCATGACATAGGGGGTCACGACATTTTCTTTCAGATCGTGCAGGAGCGTATGACCCGCATGCACCCACTTGGCCCGCGCCGCATGCAGCGATACCTTGTGATCGAGATAGCTGCGCGGAATCTCCCGGACCTCATTCTTCGCCCGCATGATGACCGGGAACTGTTCCGTATCATGCTCCTTTCCCCAGGCCCGATAGCGGATGAAGGCGGCAAAGAAGCCGGCAAAGCCGAAGGTCTGATGCGGTCCGACCGATTCGAGGTGGCGGCGGAACGGTTCCGACCGCACGTCGATGCAGTAGACCGATTGTGAGTGCGGGCGCGCTGTTTCAGAGGGAGCGGGGTTTTCGGTACGTGCGTGCAGGCGTTCCAATAGCTGTTCCCGGTAGCCGGTCTCCAGGGCATTGAGCCATACCGGTCCATGGTCCGATTCGGGGAACGCCTCCATCCAGTCGACGAGTTGCTTGAGGTCCGCGGGGGCACTTTCAAGGAGTACGGTTGCATCAATAGTCAACGAACGGGCCAGGGCGAGCAGCCGGCGCGCGGCCCCGCGCCGCCCGGCTGCTTGCAGCCGGGGAATGACTTCGGCACGGTACCGTGTGAGGATATTGCTCCAACTCTGCCCCTTCCGATGGGAGAGCCGGTCGACTTCCTCGGCATAGAGGGCGGGCAACCGGCCCGCCACCCGCTGCCGTCGCAGATAATATTCTTCGGGGTAGTCGCGCATGTAGGCCGTCACAGCTTCATATTGTCCTTCGATGCCGAGATGGTCCGTGCACGCCTGCTGGACCAGTTCACGCGCGTACCAGAGACGAATCGCCAGAAACTTCACCAGGCCGACCGGGTGAGCTTGCTGCCAGGGGTAGTGACGCTCCTCTCCACGCCACTTGATGAAGCCAGCCCAGCCCGGCAGCGCAGTTAATTGTAACGATAAGTAATCCTGTAGAAGTTCACCCGGAATCCCCAGCGCATCCAGGCTTTCGAGGAGCGCGTCTTCGGGATAGTCCGGCAGCTGCGCGATCTTTCTGCGACTGTCTTTGATTCCACAGGGAGACCATTCGTGGGAGACCATGGCCTTCCAGGCTTCATAGAGGCCCTTTTCACGTCCCGGCATGACCCATGTGGCATGGCCCTCGTCCAAAAAGGCTCCGCACCATTTGATCATTTGATCGTTGATCTGCTGGACGATTTGTGTGCCGAGCGTGTCATCGCACCAGTGCGAGAGGGTGAGCCATCGGCAGAGCGCGGCTTGATTCTCATCCACGACTTTGCGGATTCGATCATCCAGTGAAAAAGGAAGCAGTACACACTCCAGCTTACGGGCAAGTGCGTCGATCAGCGGCTTGTCCGGATCTTCCAATTGATCGTCAAGCGGCTCCATGGCCGGGGCACAAAGTCCATCAGCAAGACAGGCATGCAAGACCGCGTTGTGCGTGACGGTCTGCGATCCGATGGTCACCTGCTTATCGATGACTCGTGACCCGAGTGCGTCACTGAGATGAGTGGACCGGATTCGGCCGGTCTTGAGGTATTCGCGATACAGATGGCTGGGAAGATAGCCGTTGCCGCCCATGAACTGCTTTCCGCGTTTGACGGCCTCTTGAAACGGCAGATATTCGATGCCATGCAATGGATTGTGGTGGACGAAAGTCCTCATCGGCCAGTATTGGGCGATGACTTCCCCTGCAAGACGGACGACCCCGCGCAATTCCATCCGCCGGGATTCAATCTCAGTCACGTGCTCTATCGGTTCCATGCGAGAGACTGCTCCGTGGCGGCGGTCTTATTCGGATCCTGATTCGACGAATACAGGCTGATCGGGGCCAAGCCAAGCGCGAGCAAGGCCAGCACGACGATCAGCAGGGAAGAAAATTCGGGATGCCTGAGGTCCGCATAACGTAAATCCGGCCGGCGGGTGCCAAAGAGCAACTGCTGGACCATTTGCATGATGTACCACGAGGCGGCCAGCCACGCCGTGAGCGCGATGAACAGGCCGATCGTTGAAGAGGGCGGGGCCGTCAATAGCAACCCCATGAATCCAGCGAACACCCCGAAGGGCGGTATTCCCATCGCGGCAAGGCCCAACAGAGAAAACAGGACCGCATATTTCGGCATCACCGCGGCCAGGCCGCTGACGGCCTGCGGATCGACATCGTCGCCGTATCTTGTGCGGATGACCTGCCAGGCAACCAACAGTCCGCCGGTGGCGAGGCCGACTGCTCCGGCCAGTACGGCTGCGCGCGGCGACGCCTGGTGGGCTCCGGCGACAAACCACCAGAGGATCGAAAAGAACGAGACGCTGCCGTAGCCCACCAACAGACGGACCCGTGATTGGGCCAACGCCTTGATTGCGCCGTACAGTGAGCTCGCCAGGGCCAGGAGGCTGACAACCGCGACGAATTCATTCGGCATCGTCGGCATAGCGGTTGCCAGTCCCTGAAGGCCAAGCACGGGCAGCAGCACCACAATAAACGGGGGCAGGCTACCCGGCAGTCTGGTCAGCGCCGTGAGGTACCCGTCATGAAGGGGCATGAGCGGTAACAGAACGGCACAGGTTGCCAGGGATGCCACCGATGAGACAGGCGGTCCCGCCACGAGAGAAAGGCCCGCGCCGACGACACCGACACCGAAGGAACCGATGCCCCACCAGGAGATGGGCCAAAGCGTCGTGTGATGACGGTAGAGGAGAAACATGATCATCAGCATGATCAAGATCAGGCAGAGCGGGCCGAACGTATTGCCCCCGGTGAGCACGGTCATTCCCAAGCTGAGAAAAATCAAGGTCAGGGTCCAGGCGAGCCGATGGCGCTCGTGCACCGGCTGGCCTAATGTGGCCACCACGGCTGCGATCGGCAGTAAATAGAGCGGTAAGAGACCATCGGGCGGGATCGGAAGCCGGTTGGCCACCACGGCTGTCGCCGCAAGGCTGATGACAGACGAGCCGACGGCACACATCTTTACACGGTAGGGATCGGACCCAAAAGCCAGACAGACGAGTGCACCCGCGAACGGAATTCCGGCCAACACCCATGGTATGACCAGGTCTGTCATCGAGACCACCCGCGTTCCAGCTTGTCGAGCCGATGAATCAGTTGCGCGGCCATCGAGTTGATCAGCTGATAAAGTTCATCGGCATAGATCCGGTTCAGGAACACCGTATAGAGGCGAATTCTCAGACCTTCGATCCAGGCGGGGATCCGGACCGCCCGCCCGTGGGCACGCATGTACAGGTAGGTCCAGCCCAGGACCGTCATGAGCGCGGCCATTACGACAATGAGGTCGAAGAGCCAGTCCGGGAGATCGGCGGATCTGAAATACGACGCCACCTCCTCCGGGTTGGGGTAAAGAAATGCGGTGAACGATTCGACGGCGAACAGGTAGACGAACACGATGAACAGGAGCGTCAGCAGCATGATGGCCGACACTTTCCATGAAGCCACGGCACGAAGTCGTATGAGCGTCAGGATCGCCTGCGACGAGGTGATCCAGATGAAGAAGAGGATAATGACGGTTCCCTGGGATTCCAGCAAGGGAATGCGCAGGACTCCGTGCGTGACCAATAAGATAAGCAGCGGAATAAAGAGTGTCGTCACAAACCCGGTCGACCAAGCCAGGCGGGAAAATCCCGCCTCCTCGGCGGCATGGTCCACGTGTGGGAAATGCGGCTCCTGTCGCGCCTTATGAATGATATTTCCACAATTGAGAAAGACCGTGGCCTTGAAGAGACCGTGCGCGATCAGATGGAACACGGCGAGCGAGAAGGCACCCAGGCCGCATTCCATGATCATATAGCCCATTTGGCCGATCGTCGAAAAGCCGAGCGTCTTCTTGATGTCATTTTGGGCCAGCATCATGGTTGCGCCGAGGACGGCCGTCAGGGTCCCGATGACAAAGGCGACGTGTAGGGTGGTTGATCTCATTCCGAAGAGGGGCGCGAGGCGGTTAATGAGAAAGCCTCCGGCGTTGATGATACCCGCGTGCAGCAATGCGTGGACCGGCGTGGGTGCAAACAGCGATCCCGGCAGCCACAGATGCAGCGGGAACTGAGCTGATTTGCCCATCGCACCGATAAAAAGGAGGAGCGTCACAGCCGTTGCGGCGCTGACATCCATTCCGGGCAGGATCGGAATGGTCAGGGGCGTGGCGGCCGCTCTGGCAAACAGCTCCTGGAATTCAAGGGTGCCGTAGAGTTGATATGCCAGGACAATACCGGCCAGAAATGCTGTATCGGCAACACGCAGCAGCGTGAACGTCTTGAACGCGCCCGTCAACGTGGCGGGGTGAACATGGTTGTGCGCCAGCAGGTAGAGCAGGTAGCTCAAGATTTGCCAAAAGAGAAACAGCATCATGAGATTGCCGCTCGAGACCATGCAGATCAATACGAAGTCGGTCAGGCAAATCAACGCGAGATACCGGCGCGCATGCCCATCCTGGTACATGTACCTGGTCGAGTAGCAGTAAATAATGATGCTGACGCCCGTGATCAGCGTCATCATGACCGCGCTCAGCCGGTCAACGTAGAAACCGATGGGAATAATGAAAGAAGTGACGGAGGCCGGATCATAGAATCGAATCGTGATGGGACTCTGCGATGAGACCAGGGCCAGGACGCCTATAGCGCCCAGGAATGCCAGACCGACGGGATAGGCGGCCGCTTTCGCGCGGGTGAACCGCGACGTCTCACCGCCGATCATCACGATGCCGGCGGCGGATAGGAGGAGAAATGGAACGATGAGTACCAGCGATACGAGCACGTCATTTCTCCGGATGGTTGAAAAGCGTTCGTTCTCTTTCTGTCAGGCGATGGGCACACCTCCCGCCACGGCGGCGGTGTACCATTAATACGGGTTCACCGCATTCGTCAAGCGACGGCACACTGCGGTCTCTTACTCGCGCGCCGTAGCGGACGACGCGCCGGGGTCATCCGGGAAGCGGCAATCTCTACTCCGCCTGGCCATTGTCGGTGTCGGTCAAAGCGAGCGTTCCCGGGCGCGCTTATCCAGGCGTTGAATGACGCCTGTCAGGGTCTGTCCCACTCGATGCAAGACCGCGTCGACATAGAGTCGATTGAGGAACAGCACATAGAGGCGACTCCGGACGCCGTTGATCCACGATGGCATCCACACGGCGCGGCCATGAGCCCGCATGTACAGATAGATCCACCCCACAATCGTCACCAGCGTCGACATCGCGAGGAGAAGGTCAAAGAGCCAGTCCGGGAGATCGCCGGCCTTGAAGTACGAGGCCACTTCCTCCGGATTAGGGTACAGGAAGGCGGTGAACGATTCGACGGCGAACAGATAAACGAACACGATGAACAAGAGCGTCAGCAACATCGCCGCCGACACCTTCCAGGAGGCGACGGCCCGCAATCGGGTCAGCGTCAGGATCGCTTGCGAAGACGTAATCCAGATGAAAAACAGAAAGATGACGGTGCCCTGGGATTCTAATAGCGGAATCCGCAACACACCGTGAGTCACCAGCAGGATCAGCAATGGGATCAGCAGGGTCGTGAGGACTCCCGTCGTCCAAGTCAGGGGCGAGTAACCTTCTTTCTCCGTCTTATGCCCTGGATAGGGGAGCAAAGGTTCCTGTCTCGCTTTGTGTATGACATTCCCGCTGTATAGGAACACCGTCGCCTTGAACAGCCCGTGGGCGATTAGATGAAACACCGCGAGCGAAAAGGCACCCAGGCCGCATTCCATGACCATGTAGCCCATTTGGCCGATCGTCGAAAAGCCGAGCATGTTCTTGATGTCGTTCTGCACCAGCATCATGGTTGCGCCGAGGATGGCCGTCAGCGTTCCGATCACGAGGGCGACGTGTAGCGTGGTCGAGCTCATCCCGAAGAGCGGAGCCAGGCGATTGATGAGAAAGCCCGCGGCATTGATAATGCCCGCGTGCAGTAACGCAGTCACGGACGTGGGGGCATAAAGATAGCGGGGAAGCCAGCCGTACAGTGGAAACTGGGCGGACTTACTCATTCCGCCGACCAGGAGCAGCAGAGTGACCGCCGTCGCGCCGTTCAATTCGACACCGGGGAACAGGGACACGGTGACAGTGGATTGCGCGGCTGCGGCAAACAGATCAGGAAATTCCAATGTGCCGTACAGCGAGTACGCCAGCACAGTCCCGCCCAGGAAGGCGACGTCACCGACCCGCAACAGCGTGAAGGTTCGAAACGCGCTTTTCAGCGTCTCCTGGTGGCTATGGTTGTGGACGAGGAGATAGAGGAGGTAGCTCAGCAATTGCCACAGCACGAACAGCATCAGCAAGTTCGCGCTCGACACCAGGCAGAGGAGGACAAACACGGTCAGCCCGATTAAGGCGAGATACCGGCGTTCGTGCAAATCCTGGTACATATACTCGACGGAATAGGTGTAAATGATCGTGCCGATGCCGGAGATCAGTACCATCATGACCGCGCTGAGCCGATCGATGTACAGGCCGATCGGGACGGCCAACACGGTGGACGCGTCCGGATCGTACAGTCGGAGCGTAATCGGGCCTTCCGCGGCCACAACAAAGAGTGTGGCAATGGCGCCACAGAAGGCTGCGCCGATCGGCCAGGCGGCGATCTTCGCGCGGGCGTGGCGCGTGGTCTCGCTACCGACGCCCACGATAAGGGCGGCGATCAATGGAAGCAGCGGCACGAGCAACACTGCGGACATCATCACCTCAAAGCTCTGAAAACACAAAAGCCAACCGCACGCTCGATCCTGGATCGAGACATGTTCGGTTGGCTTGTACTGCGACCGGCCTCTCGCACGAACTGCCGGTCACCCTACGACCCGTGATGCGACCACTCGGCGCTTCACTCATCCTCGGTCGATCATGAGGATGAGCAACATCGCCAATCCATACGTACGTATCCATAAATAATATGTCTGCCCGATCAGCGTCAAGCGTGAAAGGGTGAATGAGGTCTTTGAACCGGAATGGTATGGCCCGAAAGACCCATGATCGGAGGGTGGTTGCGCCAAAAGGGTGACGATTGTGCTTGTCCGCTCGCGTATGCGACTCGTATAATCTCGCTCTGGAAAGGCCCAATCATGGAAAATGCCATCCGCAACGCCATCATCAAGTTCGAGCAGGAGTTCATGGGCCGTGGCCCCGACGACGTGCGGGCCTCCATTGTCCGTGATTTAGTCGTGGTCCGGTTAAAAGGGGTGCTGACTCCGGCCGAACGGCAGCTGGCAAAAACTGCGGAGGGCGTCGAAATGGTGAAGCAGTTGCGGCAGAACCTGATCGCACAGGGCCGTGACAAACTGAGCGAACAAGTCGGTGAAATCACGAAGGCCAAGGTCCTCGGCGTGTTTACCGACATCGATGCGCAGTTGGGGGAACGGGTCTTCGTCTTTACGTTAGACCGGGAGCCGGTCAGCGGAGTGCGGTAGGGGAACGACGCGCGAAGGAACACCTCGTGCTCCCATCGCTTGAAAGCGGCGCGCTGGCTCCGGCATCCTTACGGCATGGCCGAACGCGCACTCAAAACCCTCCCATCCCATTCGACAACACCTCGGCAAGGCTGCCGGAGGTCTTCCATGCCAAACTCAACCCGACGCCCTTCTCCGAGGAGCCGTACCTCCTCGTCTTCAATATCGCCGCAGCGGCGCTGATCTGCGCAGGAGGGGGTCACTGGAAGAGTGAGGATGATCTGATTCTTCAGCGATCTTCCCGCTTCGGTCCCAGTACGGTTCCCTTTGATCACGAAGGATGAGAGATTCTAGTGCACCGGCGCCACGGCTGGTTGTGCAACAGAAGACGTTGTGACCGGCGGATCGCCGCGTTTGGGGCTGGGATGCCAGCCCATGACCGCGAGCAGCACTAAGAAGCCGATGACATACGCGACCGCGACATGCCAGCCGTGATACACCCAGCGACCGACGTTCTTCGCATCCGGATACATGTTGGACAACGCCACCCCGGCCGACGAGCCGAACCAGATCATCGAGCCGCCGAACCCCACCGTGTAGGCGAGCATGCCCCAGTCGTAGCCGCCCTGTTTCAGCGCGAGCGCGGTGAGCGGGATGTTGTCGAACACCGCGGAGATGAACCCGAGCCCCATGGCAGATTGCCAGGAGGCGACCGGCAATTTTTCCACCGGCATCATCGAGGCGCAGGTGACCAGTGCGAGCAGAAAAATCGTCCCTTTGGTCGCGCCGGGTAACAGACTCCAATCCGGTTTGCGTAACGGCGCCGAGACCAGGATTGCGAGCGCCACGGCTACGCCGATGAAGGGGAAATGATCAGCAATCTCGGGGTGTACCAGATTGATGTACACGTTGGTAGAAATCGCCGCCACCAAAATGAACCCCACAATACCGACGCGGCCCCAGTCCACATGCGCGCCACCGGGTTCATAGGCCATCAAGGGCGAATACTTGTTCTGCTGCAGCGCGGCCGGGATGCCGAACAGGACTAGTGCGACCACCGCAGCGACATACGCGTGGAGTACGTCAACCGGGCTCACCCCGTCGATCCACATCATCGTGGTCGTGGTGTCGCCCACCACGCTGCCCGAACCGCCCGCATTGGAGGCGGCGACAATCGCGGCGAGGTACCCGATGTGGACCTTGCCGCGAAAGACGGTGTGTGCCATGGCGCCCCCAATCATCGCCGCAGCGATGTTGTCGAGAAACGAGGACAGCACGAACACCATCGCGAGCAGCGCGAACGCACCCTTTGCTTGTCCCGGCAGGTACTTGGGGAGCACCGCGGGAACATGGCTGTCCTCGAAATGCTTGGACAGCAACGCAAAGCCAAGCAACAGGCACAGCAGATTAGAAAGAATGACCCACTCATGGCCCAGGTGGCTGACCAGGCCCGGCAGGCCATCGCCGGTCTTGAACCCGGTGAACGCCAATTTGTACAACGCGATCGTTCCAAGGCCGGTGAGCGCTACCTGCAGCGTGTGGTGGTGGAACAGCGCGACACCAAGCAGCGTGAGGGCGAACAAGATGAAATCGAACGGGATGCCAAAGGCGGTGGGTGGGTCAGTCGCTGCAATAGCAAACGAGGGGGCAAGCCATAACGCGAACGCGGCTCCGGCGATGCCCGTGCGCGACAACGAATTCTTCTGCTCTTCAAGGCGCATGACGCTCCCCCTGCTTCACGTTGATCAGAGCCCACATCCTTCATGAACGCTTCTACTGCAACCGCCGATACGCCGCTGCGACAAGCCGGCTGTGCATTTCACGCAGCCGGACGGGCAGGCTCGCCCCTCCTGACCTCGAGGTACTGATTCAAGTACACCTCGGTCTCTCGGGGCTCCGCGTGCCCGTCTTGCCTGGCGTCTCGTCGGTTTCGTCACGAACCGTCATGAACAATGCGGGCTTGCGATGCGAAGGAGCGAGCCCGCCATCATCACAAAGCGGTCAAGGGGGACATCACCATCACCCGGTTTCCCGTTCAATGAGCGCGCCTGCCTTGAAATGTTTGCGTTGAAACCCGAGTCATTTGACCAGCGTGACGGGGACCTCGGTGAGATGGACGACTTTGGTGGTGACCGAGCCCATCACGAGCCCGGCAATACGTCCGAGTCCACGCGATCCCATGACAATTTCTCCGGCTCCAACTGCTTTGGCGCACTCCACAATCTTTTCGGCGGCATCGCCTTCCTCCGTACTGCTGGCGAACGCTACGCCCGACGAGCGCAGCAATTGCTCCGCCGGTTCGAGAATCTCGCGATTATGCTGCGCTGCCATTTCCGCTGCTTTCTTGTCGCCCACGTAGACCTGGATTTCGCCGTACACGCGTAGCGGGGAGTGCACCGTCACGAGATGCACTCGATGTGGTTTTTCACGTGCGCGCTCAACAGCAAAATGTAGTGCGCGCATCGCGCTCTCCGAGCCGTCGAACGGAACCAAGATTGTGTTAGGCATAACGGCCTCTTTCAAACCAGTGTTGAGCAATTAAAGAAGATCAGTACATCCTATATCTCGCGGATTCAAGTAGCCAGTGCACAAATTCACCGAGGGCGTGGTTGTCCCGGCCCTCTTACAGCAGTTCTTTCCTCGGAGACTGCAGACGGGCAAGACGTTCCGGGCAGGGCTTGTCGCAGCCGGCATCGCACTCCAGACCGATGCGCTCCAGACCGCCACAACTGCCGCCGATCGGACGGCGACCGACCAGGACACCCACTGCCATCGCCAGAACCGCAATACCCATGACAAGAAAGGTCACCAAAAAAATTGTCATGACAGCTCCTGTGCACGGTAACGCTCGAAGGCGCAACAGACCTGCTCCTCGAATCGTCCATCACGTTCGATGACGAAGAGGACGGGAAGATTGAGCCGTTCGGCGATGGCCATGCCACGCTCAGGCCCCAATACCTGAAATGCGGTGGCCCAGGCGTCGGCTCGCATACTGGTATCCGCCAGCACCGTCACCGACACCAGATGATTATCGACCGGCCAGCCGGTGGCCGGATCGATGGTATGGGAATAGCGTCGCCCGGCGATTTCAAAAAAATTCCGGTAATTGCCCGAGGTGGCGAGTGCGATGTCGCTGAGCGCCAGCACCGTCTGTACCGAACGTTCGCCCGGCAACGGTTTCTCAATCGCGATCCGCCAGGGTGTATCGTGCTCCTTGAGCCCGCGGACCCGAATCTCGCCGCCGATCTCAACCATATAATGTTCAATGGCGTGCGCGGTCATGAGTTCAGCAACCCGGTCCACCCCGTACCCCTTGGCGATCCCGGAAAGATCCAGGAAGACATCAGGGCGGTGCTTGCGTATCGCCGGTTGAGTGTCACGGAGCGTGACTTTATCGAGACCGCTGCGTGTGTGCGCGGCGGCAATATCGCGTTCAAGCGGGACGCGGTCCGGATGAAACTCGGGGCCGAAGCCCCATAGATTGACCAGGGGGCCGACCGTGATGTCAAACGCACCTTCGCTTTGGGCGCCGACCTCGAGCGCGGTTTTGAGTACGGCATGCAGGGAAGCGGATGCGGATACCCAGTCGGTGGTGTCCAGACGGTTAAAGCGCGACAGTTCCGACTCCGGGTCATAGGTGGACATGGTGTGATTGATCTCGGCCAGCAATGCATCCACTTCGATCTGCAGGGCCTTCACTGTTGGAGTATTCTGGGTGGGGCGGTATTTCACGTTATAGGTGGTTCCCATGGTGCGACCACTCATGTGCAGTTCCGGGACAGGCGGTACAGAACGCAGCAGGCTGAAGCCGGCACCGGCTGCCAGTAGAACGATCAAGGCAATCAGCGCACGGGGGCGCGGAACGGAGGGATGCATGGGCGATCATCCTCCGAAGTCATCGAGCATGATGTTTTCCCGCTCGACACCCAGATCCAACAGCATTTTGATCACGGCGGCATTCATCATCGGCGGTCCGCAGAGGTAGTACTCACAGTCCTCGGGCGCCGGATGGGTCTTCAGATACTCATTATACAGCACGTTATGGATGAAGCCGGTATAGCCGCTCCAGGCGTCATCCGGGAGCGGGTCGGACAGGGCGACATGCCACTTGAAGTTGTCATGCGCTGCGGCCAGCTTGTCGAAATCGTCGACATAGAACATCTCACGCTTCGATCGAGCCCCGTACCAGAAGGACATCTTGCGTGTGGTCTTGATGCGACCCAGCTGATCGAAAATATGCGACCGCATGGGCGCCATCCCTGCCCCCCCGCCGATGAACACCATCTCGTTGTTGGTCTCACGGGCAAAGAACTCGCCGAACGGCCCGGAGATGGTGACCTTGTCGCCCGGTTTCAGTCCGAACAGGTAGGAGGACATTTTACCCGGAGGCACATTTTGCGTGCGCGGCGGGGGCGTGGCGATGCGAATATTGAGCATGATGATGCCACGCTCCTCAGGGTAATTGGCCATGGAGTAGGCGCGCTCAAGGGGCTCATTGACCTTGGACACGAGGTCCCAGAGTTTCAGCCGATCCCAGTCGCTGCGAAACCTCTCTTCGATGTCAAAATCCTTAAACGAGTACTCATACGGAGGGCAGAAAATCTGGATGTACCCTCCGGCGCGGAAATCGACATATTCATCCTGGGGGAGCTCCAGGACCAGTTCCTTGATGAAGGTGGCCACATTGTGGTTGGAGCGGACGGCACATTCCCATTTCTTGACCCCAAACACTTCATCTGGAACCTCGATCTTCAGGTTCTGCTTGACTGCCACCTGGCAGGAGAGACGGTAACCCTCGCGCGCTTCACGCTTGTTGATGTGGGAGGTTTCAGTCGGCAGAATGACCCCACCCCCTTCGAAAACCTTGACCCGGCACACGCCACACGTACCGCCGCCGCCGCAGGCGGAACTGACAAAAATCTTGGCGTCGCCAAGCGCATTGAGCAACTTGCCTCCGATCGGCGTCTCGATCGATTTCTTGTCGTTGATCGTGATCGTGACATTGCCGCTGGCCACCAGTTTGGAGCGCGCACTCAGAATAAAGACGACGAGAATGAGGACGAACCCGGTGAAGACACCGACACCCAGGAGGATCTCGATCATACGCGGTCTCTCATCAGGCTCAGAGTTGAATTCCAGAAAAGGCCATGAACCCGAGTGCCATCAACCCCGCGGTGATGAAGGTGACGCCCAGTCCCTGCAAGCCTTCCGGTATATCGGAATACTTGAGCTTCTCACGGACCCCTGCCATTGCCACGATCGCAAGCGCCCACCCGACGCCCGAGCCCACGCCATAGGTGACGCTCTCACTAAAATTATAGTCGCGTTCGACCATAAACAGGCAGCCGCCGAGAATGGCGCAGTTGACGGTAATCAGCGGCAGAAAGATTCCCAACGAGTTGTACAGTGAGGGGACGTATCGGTCGAGAAACATCTCCAGGACCTGGACGACCGCCGCAATGACGCTGATGTAGGTGATAAGCCCAAGGAAATCCAGACTGATCTCAGGGAGCCCTGCCCATGCCAGCGCGCCGTCACGAATCAGAAATTGGTAGATCAGGTTATTGATGGGGATGGTCAGACTCTGGACGACGACCACCGCGATGCCGAGTCCGAGCGCCGTGCCGATTTTTTTCGAGACGGCGAGAAACGTGCACATGCCGAGAAAAAACGTCAGCGCAAGATTCTCAACGAAGACCGCTTTGATAAACAGATTGACCAGGTCGATCATGAGGCCACCTCCGGACGGGGCGCGTGATAGATCCGGTATTCCGGTTCTTCCACTTGTGCCGGCTTCCAGGAGCGCACCACCCAAATGATCATGCCGATCAGGAAGAAGGCACTCGGAGGCAGGAGCAGCAAGCCGTTTGGCACATACCACCCGCCATCCCGATCAAGAGGGAGGATGGAATATCCGAACAGGGAACCGGAACCCAACAGCTCGCGTATGACCCCGACGACCATTAAGAGAGCGCTATAGCCGAGGCCGTTGCCGAGGCCGTCGAGGAAGCTCGGGAGCGGGGGATGTTTCATCGCATAGGCTTCCGCGCGTCCCATGACGATACAATTGGTGATAATCAACCCGACGAAGACCGACAGGTCCTTGCTGATGCTGAACGCATAGGCTTTGATGAACTGATCGGTGACGATAACCAGCGACGAAATAATGGTCATCTGCACAATGATGCGGATGCTGCTCGGGGTATGATTGCGGACCAGACTGATGGCCGCATTGGAGAAGGCGGTCACGACCGTCAGCGCGATGCACATCGTGATCGTGGTGGAGAGCTTCGACGTCACGGCCAATGCCGAGCAAATCCCCAGGACCTGTAAAATAACCGGGTTATTGTCCACGATCGGGTCGAAGATTATTTTTTTGTGTTGGTACGACATGAGCGCTAGCTCCTTTCGTGACGCAAACGGGACAGGAATGGCCCATACCCTTTATTGCTCAGCCAGAACTTCAACAAATTCTCCACGCCTCGCGAGGTGATGGTGGCCCCGGCGAGTGCATCCACTTGATGTTGCGCGTCCGGCGTGGAACTGTCAATCGCAACCTTTGTTATTTCAACCTGCACCTTCCAGTTCTCGTCGAAGAGGACTTTGCCCGTCCATTGTGCGCGCCACTTGGGATTGTCGACCTCTCCTCCTAACCCCGGGGTCTCGGCATGCTGATAGAAGCGGAGCCCCTGCACCGTTCGCAGATCCTCCTCCAGCGCAAGAAACCCGTACATGGTGGACCAAAGCCCGTATCCGTACACCGGCAGAATCAGTCTCTTCAACTCACCGTTGGCGCCGACAATCCGATAGACCGGCAGATAGCGCGGTTCACGCCTGATCCCCGCCACATCTTCGCGGCGGGTGAGTTCGGTGGAGATCTCGGGATCCTTTCCGGCCTTGACGATATTAAAGGTGTCAGGATCGACCCCCTTCACCTCTTCACCGGTCGCCAGTTCGATCATGCGGGCGTCAATCCGTTTCAGCGCTTGTTCTTCCGTCAGCCCCTCCTTAAGGAGGCCGGAGACCGCAACCACATTTCGGATGAGGTCGGCCTTCTGATTCGTTTCCTGAAGGGGGCGAAGGAGCACCGCTGCACCGGCAACCACGACCGAGCAGACGAGACAGAGGACAAGCGTTACCAGCAGCGTCCTACTCCCACTCTCAACTGGCGCAGCGGATACGGCGGAATCCGGTTCAGGTGCGGACATGGCGGCGGAGCCTCCGTCGGATGTTCAGCTGAACGACCGCATAATCGATCAGGGGCGCGAATACATTGGCAAACAAAATCGTGAGCATGACGCCTTCAGGAAACGCCGGGTTCGCCACGCGGATCAGCACGGTCATAGCCCCGATCAGCATGCCGAAGACCCAGCGCCCGGCGCTCGTCATGGCGGCCGACACCGGGTCGGTGGCCATGAAGACCGCGCCGAAGGCAAACCCGCCCAGCACCAGGTGCCAGTACCAGGGCATTGCCACCATGGGATTTGTCTCGCTGCCGATCATATTAAACAGGAGCGAAGCCCCGACCATTCCTACAAAGCATCCGACGATAATGCGCCAGGACCCGACTCCTGTATAGATGAGGAACACCGCGCCGAGCAGGCAGGCGAGGGTCGAAGTTTCCCCCATGGAACCCGGCATCAGGCCGATAAAGGCATCCCACCAGGTCGTGCCTCCACGGATGATCGCCTCGACGCCGCCGACTTTCCCCAGGCTGAGCGCGGTCGCGCCGGAATAACCATCCACCGCTACCCACACGCGGTCACCGGAAATTTCGGCGGGATAGGCGAAAAACAGAAAGGCTCGCGCCGTCAAGGCGGGATTCAGAAAGTTCTTGCCAGTCCCGCCGAAGATCTCTTTGCCCAGGACCACGCCAAAGCTGATCCCGATGGCCACCATCCAGAGCGGCATATCGGGTGGCAGCGTCAGCGTGAAGAGCATGGAGGTGACCAGAAAGCCTTCATTGATCTCTTTCTGACGCACCGTGGAAAAGACCGTTTCCCATACACCGCCGACGATTAAGGTCGTCAGATAGATCGGCAGAAAATACAAGAAGCCATGGACCGTATTGGCAAGAATGCTGCCGGCATCAAACCCGATATGGAGTGCCTCCAGCAGGTCGTACCGCCAGCCGGCTTTGGCCATGCCCACCTTGGCGAGTGCCAGATTGGCCTGATACCCGGTGTTGAACCAACTCCATAGGATGCAGGGAATCAGCGCCACCACCACGTACACCATCAACCGTTTCAGATCGATGCCATCCCGCACATGCGGCGCGTGGTGGGTGGTTTCGGGAGAGGAATAGAAAAACCCATCGACCATCTCGAACACGGGATAGTACTTTTCATATCGGCCGCCCTTGGCAAACAGGGGCCTGAGACGATCAAGATAGCGTTTCATGCCTGCCATCAGCCTTCTCTCTCAATCTGACTCAGTACGTTCCGCAGCACCGGGCCGTAGTCGTTCTTGCCGACGCACACGAAGGAGCACAAGGCGAGGTCTTCCTCATCCAGTTCCATACAGCCCAACTGTTGCGCCATGTCAGTGTCGCCCACTATCAGGTAGCGCAGCAACTGCGTCGGGAGGATGTCCAGGGGCATGATATCCTCGAAGTTGCCGAAGGGCACCATGGCACGCAGACCTCCGTTTAGCCCGGTGGTCAGCTCAAATTCCTCCTTGCGGCGACGGAAGAGGCTCGACAGCATGACGTTGCTCTGGGAGAATGTTCTCCGTCCGGGTGCGAACCAGCCCATGAACGTGCGTTCCACCCCTTCCGGAATCACGGATATCTGAAGATGATGGCGCCCCAGATAGGACGACCAGTCGGCTGCGTGACGCCCCGACAAGATCGAGCCGGAAATGACACGGCTCTCACCGGCCTGAAGCTCACCCTCGATCAACTCCTGGATACAGGCGCCGAGCCTGGTCTGCAGCAGGCGTGGCTGTTTCACTTGCGGTCCGCCGAGCGCGACGATGCGTCCGGTCGATAAGCGGCCGCTGGTAAACAGCTTGCCGATCGCAATCACCTCTTGGTAGTTGAGGTGCCAGACCACCTTGCTGACGTCGACCGGTTCGAGAAAGTGAATATGTGTCCCCGGCAGACCGGCCGGGTGGGGGCCTTCAAAACTGGCCTGGCGTATGTGGCCTATACCTTGTGGCAACGGCAATTCGGCTGCGGGTGACTTGCACACCCATAGCGGCATGGTGCCAAAGCGCGACAGCACCGTCAGGCCATGGCCGAACGACTCACCCTCTGCAGCAATAATGGCAATAGGATTGGCGGCCAGCGGGTTGCTGTCCATCGCCGTTACGAAGATGGCCGCCGGACGAGTGGTCGGGTCGGCGATCTTGCTATAGGGACGCGTGCGCAAGGCCACCCACAGACCCGATGCCAGGAGATTGTCCACTACCTGCGTTTCGGTCAGGCGGGCCAGTTGGCCGACGGGGTAGGATGCAAATGTTTCCTCGTCTTCGGTGTCGTCAAGCCGGATGACGACTGACTGGAGGAGGCGTTGCGCTCCACGATGGATCGCACGCACCGTGCCGGCACCCGGGGCTGTGATGCGTACGCCGGGTAACTTTTTGTGCTCGAACAGCGCTTGGCCGAGCTTCACCTTGTCCCCTTCGGCGACCAGCATGGCGGGTTTGAGATCGACATGATCCACGCCAAGCACGCCGACGTGGCGGACAGGTTTGGCGGCATGGACAGCCTGCTCAGGCTTCCCGCTGATCGGCAAATCCAGTCCTTTTTTAATTCTGATCATCATGGCAGTTGCGATGACACTCGTGCTGTCGTGATGGGTCGACTCGCGATGGTTAAGCAATACTCTATTGTTTACGCCGCCGGATGAGCGTTTCCTTTGCGTCCATCATGAGCGCCGCCATATAAAACGGCAGTAACCCATAGGGTCAAATTGCCGCAGTACAACTGTTTGGACATCCTGTTGTCAAGCCTTGTCGTGGGTACGCATTTCAGATGGCCTGACAGGGGTTGCGCCTTCGTCAGAAAGGACATATTGCCATTTCCAGGTGTAGAAGGTCGCTTCGCTGACGCCGAGTTGCCGGCAGAGGTCGCCGATCGGGGTCCCACTCTCAGCTTGCCGTATGGCATAATCAATCTGCTCTTCAGAGAATCATGACCGCTTCATCGATCCACTCCTTTCGCAAGGGACCGTCGAAGCCGCCATCTTACTTTCGTTTTCAGTTGCCGTTGTTCTTTGGGGAGATATCAGAACGGATCGCGCTAGCGGGAGATCCGACTCCTTCCAAGCAGATATTCGCGCGCAATTGCATAGAGATCCTTGGTCATCGTCATATCGAGCGTACGCCTAGAATCGTCCATTATTTCTCATGTATAGTGCCGCCTCATGGAATGGTTGAATTATCATCATCTACTCTATTTCTGGTCCGTCGCGAAGCACGGGACCGTTGCTAAAGCTTGCGAAGAACTTCGCTTGGCCCAACCGACGATCAGTAAACAGATAGGGCTTCTAGAGGACACACTGGGCGAAAAATTGTTCGTGCGGACCGGTCGGCACCTCGTGCTGACAGAAATGGGCCGCATCGTCTTCAAACACGCCGAGGATATCTTCTCAATAGGACAAGACTTGCTGAATACGGTCAAGGGACGGGCAAGTAGCAGCCAGACTCGCCTGAACATAGGCGTCGTTGACGTGGTGCCCAAGCTGCTGGCCACCCGTCTATTGGACTCTGCTGTTCGGCAGTCCCCCGGCATACGCTTGATTTGCTGGGAGGATAAGCTGGATCAGCTGTTGGCCGACCTGGTGATCCATGGACTGGATTTAGTCATCGCTGATACGCCGGCGCCACCGTCGATCAAGGTGCAAGCGTATAACCATCTTCTGGGTGAGTCGGGGATCACGTTCTTCGCAAAATCGAAGTTGGCCGTACAGTACCGTCGCAATTTCCCTCAATCCTTGAATGGCGCGCCGACCTTGTTGCCCACTTCAAACACGGTCCTTCGCAGGTCGCTGGATGACTGGATGGTAGGCCAGAAACTGGTCCCAACCGTCGTCGGAGAATTCGAAGATAGCGCTACCTTAAAAGCCTTCGGACAAGCAGGACATGGGTTGTTTCCTGGACCGACGGCCTTGGAAAAAGAGATTTGTCGGCAATATCAAGTGCAGGTGATACGCCGAGTTGATTCTGTCAGGCAGAAGTTCTATGCGATTACCGTCGAGCGTCGCCTGAAACACCCGACCGTAGTGGCTCTCTTCAACGCCGCCCATCGGGAAGTGCTCGACTAGCGAAGGCTGCAATCTCCAGAAGTGTCATTTACTCCGCAACGTTTGGACCTACGCCAACACGTTCTTGCACTGCTCCTCAGAAAGTCGCCACTTCCACGAGACGGCGTCGTACCTGGCAACCCGCGTGAATCGCCCTACGCGAACGACACCGAGCTACTTCTGAGTCGTAGGGGACGTTGAGCCGTCAACCTCTGTATTGACGATTTCTCCTCTTCGCCCGACGCCCGTGGCACCTTCGAATGATGCTCGGACAGCTCAATTAAACTTCGCCGGAAACTGCTTCACCAGGGCAGCCGCCAACGCATCGGCAATACCATAAACATGGTGCTCCATCACCGGCCACGTCTCTTCTTCTCCGGCGTAATCTCTGTTTTGAAACTTGTTGATTTGAGTCACATGATGGTCGACATGGGCAGCAAACAGATCTCGAACAGCGTCTTTTGAAAGGTGGGGATTGATTCCGCTAAAGAATGCGGCGATCTCGTCGGTGTTCGAGGCAAACTGCGCCATAGCAACCTCCTGCTGACGGGTATTTCCGCCCACAGTGGCCTGGGAATACGCTTTGACTGCTCCGTAATGTTTGGTCAATACGGTATGGAGCTGGTCAGACGCTGCTTCGCCGTAGAACGGCCTAAACGTCCGTGCAATATCCCTGGCATTGGTAGCCACCGCTTTTTCCGCGAAATCCCGCGACCTCAGATCGTTCTTCGCATTGTCCAAAACCACGTTGCGAATCCAAAAAAGATGCCGCGACCATTCATCACGCAAAACAGCCTGTAGATCCGCCTCGGTGACAGGATGAGGGTCCGCCATCGAGCTCCATTCGTGCGCGCAACCTCCTAAACCAACGACGGTGAATATCAATAGCGCCATAGGCCCACGCATTATGTTCATGTCCAACCCTTCCTTAGGTTAAGGATATACAGACAACGATTTTCTTCTGCTGATCTATACCACCTTCCTGTTTCCATCATGTAAACAACGAGTACCCATGCCGGTTCATGGATAATTGGGAAAGAGCGGCGGTGAAGCATCAGCGTATCGGCCCGTATCAAATAATCAGCTTATTGTTTCAACGTGCGAATGTAAGTCAACACATCGTTCGCCTGTTGCTTAGAAAAACGCCATTTCCAAGACGGCATCACTTTTTCGGGTTTTCCTTCATGAATGGTCTTCAGCAAATCAGCGCTTAGCTTTCGTTGAGTCGTTGCGGAAGTTAAGTCTGCCACCTCGGCACCTACGATCTTGAGACCATCCCCCTGGCCTCGTGCCCCGTGGCATATCACGCAATGCTTTTCGAACAGTCCCTTACCCACTCGAGCGTCTCCGTCCACTGGCACATCTGTTGAGCCGGATGGGTTACGGGGAGCGGAGCCCGGCGCCGCCTCGACCGGTGGGGCTGACTGAGCAGCGTCCGAGAAATTCGCGATTCCCGCAAGAGCTAGGATGAAAGTTGCCAGCAGCTGGAATCCCCGCCAGCCAAGTCTTATAAAGCGTCCGTTGTTAAATACTGTCATTCCAGCTCCTCTTGCTAACGTATCAGTTTGTTGTAGGCATCGAGTGCGGCGACCTTGTAGCACTCGGCCAAGGTGGGATAATTGAACGCAGTGGTGAGAAAGTACTCCAGTCCTCCTTGCAATCCCAAGACCGCCTGGCCGATGTGAATCAGCTCGGTGGCCCCGGTGCCGACCACATGCACGCCCAAGAGGCGTCGGGTCTCTCGATGGAACAGCATTTTAAGAAAACCACTGTCGTCACCGAGAATATGACCCCGGGCGATCTCTCGATAACGAGCCACACCGCTCTCGTACGGGACTTTCTTTGCCGTCAACACATGCTCCGGTTCTCCGACCGTCGACACTTCAGGGATCGTGTAGACGCCGATAGGAAAATGGCCGACCATCGGTCCTGCTTCGACCCTGAACGCGTGGCAAGCGGCCAGGCGACCTTGTTCCGCTGATGTCGCGGCAAGGCTGGGGAATCCGATGACGTCACCTGCGGCAAAAATATGTGGCACGGCTGTGCGATAGTGCTGATCGACGGCGAGGCGTCCCCGTTCGTCGGCTTCGAGCCCGGCTGCGGCGAGATTCAGCCGCTTGGTCGCGCCCTCCCGCCCGGCGCTGAAGAGCACCAGATCCGATGCGAGACGTTTTCCTGATTCCAGGAGAATCACCACCCGTCGCGGGCGCTCCTCGATGATTTCCAGCCGCGTCACGGTTTCGCCTAATCGAAACGTGACCCCGGTATTACGCATCTGATGAAGCAGTTCATCGACCAACTCTCCGTCCAGAAACTCCAAGGGCTTCTCCCGCTTATCCACCACAGTCACTTCGACGCCGAGCGCGGCGAACATTGAGGCGTACTCGATCCCGATGACACCCGCTCCGACCACAGCAAGCCGGCGTGGCAAGCAGGTTAATTGCAACAGCTCGTCGCTCGTGACAACCAAGTCGGGTTCAATGGAAGCTCCCGGAGGCAGAGCGGGGATCGTACCGACGGCGATGAGAATATTCGCGGCGCTGACGACTCGGCACCCATCCGCAGACCTGACGGTCACAGTGTGAGGATCTCGGAAGCTCGCCTCGCCCATAAGAACGGTCACCTCGTTACGCCGCAGTTGGTCCGCGACCACATCCGCTTGAGACTGTTCGACTTCCGCGACTCTGGCGAACAACGCTTGCGCATTTGCGCGGACATCGGAGATGGAATGGCGGTAACTTCCATTCCGAAGCGCGCTTCTCTTCATGGATATGACGGCCTCCCGAAACGTCTTACTTGGGATGGTGCCGGTGTCCACACACACTCCTCCGACGATGTGCCCTCGTTCGATCACTGCTGCGCGCTTGCCTAATTTGGCCGCCTGCACGGCCGCCCGTTGTCCGGCTGGACCGCTGCCGATACACAGCCACTCGTAATCGTACCCCTCCTCCATTTCTCATCTCCTCCTTGCCGATCGCGGTCCATCGGCTATGGCCTGCGCGGCGTCATGGCTGAATGGTTGACCGGCACGGCCAGAACCGGACAGTCGGCGCGGCGCAGGACGCGCTCCGTCGTGCTCCCGAGCAACGCATCGAGAAATCCGTGTCTCCATTCCGTGGCCATCACGATCAGATCCGACTGATGCTGTTCGGCTGTTTCAAGAATTTCATCCACCACGATCCCGGTACAGGTGCTCTCCTTCCAGAGCCACCCATCCCGTTGAGGCAGGCGCAGCTGCGGCCTGTCCGATTGCTCTCCGACGTACAGTACTTCACACATCACCGGCCGCACACCAAGACCGGCGACCAGCGTGCACGCGGCATCAACGGCGGCCTGCGGATGCGGGCGGTGATCAATGGGGATGAGAATACGCTGAATTCTGACGTTTCCGGTATCCAGCGAGACGAATCCGTCGCAATGACCCGGCACGAACAGGCTCATCGTGCGTGACTTGCGCGCCAGCGACTGACCGACCGTATCGGGTAACCATTTCCCGAGAGGATCCTCCGGATGTGTCGCCAACACCATCAGGTCCGCCGGTTTACGCCACAAGAGTTGCAGAATGGATGCGACCGGGTTGTCCCCTTTTGAGAGCATCTTTCGGACGCCAAAACCGAGTGCCAGAAAGTCCTCCTTGGTGGCTCCTTCCCTGAGCACCCCCCATCGGCTGAGCGTGGCCCGCACTCGCGGAAAATTCTCAAAATCCGGATCGGCCTGTATGGGATCCACATGCAGGATCGTGAGGTCGCTTGTCATACTTAGGCCGAGCTTCAGCGCATGACCAAACGCCGTCATGCTGGCCTGAGAAAAGTCAGTCGGATGAAGAATATGCCGGATGCGCAGCAACCCCTCGTCGATAGGAACAACCATTTTCTTCTCCTTCTCGTGGCCTCGCTGGGCAGACGGTTTGATCAGCACGGTCTCCCCCCTTCCTGAAGCATAAGGTCAGGCGCTGCCAGGGCGCACTACTTGTCGAAGGTCCAATTGAACGTCAATGCGCCGCCGGCGGCGATATTCGCATGACGGTGCTCATCATGATAAGGCCTATGGCCGTCATGCATATGGGGGTCCGGATGGATGAAGCGGACGCCATAATCCGTGGCTTTCTCCGGCGGAGGAGGGCCAAAGAATTGCGCCCCCGCGAGGCGGACGGAGCTCGCCTTTTCGGACGGTATCTGGGCGTCCGTAAGACTGCGTTCCTTCTGAAGTCTCGTGCCCATTTCCGCCCAGACCGGAGTAATGGCAAGCCCGACTCCGGCGAATACCGTGAGAGCCATGGCTATCCCGACGCTGAGCGCAACTTCTGTCGTTCCTCGGCCGGCCGCTTTGGTTATGGTTCGTGCTTTCATGACGCCCTCCTTCCAGGTTGCTATGAATGCCGTCACGATGAAATGTACTCGGCGCACGGTTCATAGACAAATAGATAACTTGAATTAAAACTATCTTGAAAAATAAATGAGTCGGCGCCGCATGTTCCGCAATTTTCCCCCATCACGACGAGCCGGATTTTCCCGGTCAGGTCCTACTCTTATGATTCGCCGTCGCAACCGTGATCGGGCCAGGACAATCCGTTGAGGCAGCGTGATGAGCGGACTAAATTGACTCAACCGCAGGTTCTTCTTATGATGCAGGCATGAGGTCTTTTAGACTTTCAATGGTTCCTGGTTGTTGATCGGACTATCATGCGCAATAAAAACGGTTCCGTGGGAAGTCGCGCTCTCGATCTAGGGAAAGCGGTCCGTTCCTTCGTTCACAGTGAATCCGGTTCGAATGAAATGTCCGTCGACGAACTCGCCGCCTCCACCAAGCTTCAATCCTGGGAGGAAGCTCAGCTTCCGAAGGGGTGGAGGTTTTCCTCGCGTCTGCCGATTGCCCTGTTCCTGCTCTTCTTCCTATTCATCTTCTTCGTCCCTTGGACTCAGACCGTGACCGTGACCGGCCAGATGTCGGCCTATACTCCATTCGAACGACCTCAAGACATCGAGGCCCAAATTGCCGGCCGTATCAAGAAATGGCACGTATTCGAAGGCGACCAGGTCAAGGAGGGAGATCTCATTCTCGAACTGGAGGACAATGATCCTAATTTCATGTCGCCCGATCTACTGACCTTTCTGGATCAACGGAAAAAAGCGATGGAGAAGACCCAACAGGCGGCATTGGCCAGAGTCGAGCAGCTGGACAAGCGCATCATAGAGATGCGGAATCTGGTGAAAACCGCCGTGCCGTCGGCTGAGGCCCGTGTGGTCGAAGCCGGAAATAAGGTGCGCGAAGCGCATCAGAAGGTAGAAGCCGCCAAAATCGCCGCGAGTACAGCAGCCCTTAACGTAGAGCGGCACAAACAACTGGCTAAGAGGGGGTTGGCTTCTCAGCGAGAGCTGGAATTGGCGATCCAAACAGATACCGCCGGTCAAGCTGATCTTGAGGGAGCCCGGGCGAATCTGCAAGCAGCCGAACAGGCCATGAAATCACTCGGCTTCGGACGAGATCAAGTCAGCGCGGAGATGTTACAGCGGTTGCTCGATGCGGAGGCCGGCCGGGATTCGTCCGTGGCCGAAGCAGCCAGAACCAGCGACCAGCTGGCCGACGTGTCGCTACGGCGATCTAACGCCGAACAACGCCGCTTAGCCGGTAGAATTGTGGCTCCGATCGACGGCACAGTCGTCAAGATGGCTAAAGTCGGCGCCGGCGAAACGGTGCGGCAAGGCGATACAGTCATCCGTCTGTCGCCCACCAGTACGGACAAGGCGGTTGAAATGACGGCAGACGGGTTGGATGCTCCCCTGTTGAATGCCGGTCGGAAAGTCAAAATCCTGTTCTATGGAATCCCGGCCATACCTCTGCCGGCTTGGCCTGAACTGATGGCCGGCACCTATTCCGGCGTGATCAAGGTGATCGACCAAGTCGACGATGGAAAGGGAAACTACCGCTTCTGGGTCGTTCCCGATCCGCAAGATCGCCCATGGCCCGAACAATCTCATGTGAGGCAGGGCACGAAAGTGATGGGCTGGGTCATCTTGAACCGTGTGCCCCTCTGGTATGAGCTGTGGCGTCGCTTCAACCTGTTCCCGCCGGATTATGAGGAACGTTCGCACACGGTGATGGACACTCTTCTCCCCAAGGCAGGACGAGGCTCAAAGTAATCGTGCTCTTCCAACCGCGCCGGCGTTCTCGCCAAATACTTTTCAAGCAGGTAATAGCGGCATCGCGGCGCCCGCATCACCAAGGGTGATGCGGCGATCAACGTGGGGGGTGAGGTCAGGATCGTTCGAGACGAAGATGACGGTCCAGGACTCCTCTTTCGAGCAGATTCGCCGCAGGATGGCCTCGCGCATAGCGGGCTGCATATCATGGATCATGCCATCGAAGATAAGAAGTTGCGGCCGCCCGATGACGGCCCGTGCCAGTAAGATGCGCAGTATATGCGTCGGCGCGGGAATCTCCCCGAGCGCGCTGATATCGGAATTGATTCCCTGTGGGAGGGTGGCCATCTCGTCTTGGAGCTGAGTCAGCCGCAGCGCCCAGCGGACGTCGTCGTAGGAAATATAGGGGCGCCGCCATACGATGTTGTCCGCGATGGTTCCATCGATGAGGGACAACTGCGAATCGATCATGAAACCGCGGCAGTGATTGACGGCGCTGAGATCAAGATGCCGAAGATCGACGTCGTTATAAGACACCGCCCCGCTGGTCGGCGTTTCAAGTCCGGCCAGCACTTTCGCCAATGCTATTCTCGCCGTCGTTGTCTTGGCGTAGATTGCGACTTTCTCGCCGGGGGCGACGTTCATATCAAAGTTATCGAACACACGCGCGCCGTCGCGAGCCAATCCCAATTCTTGACACGCCACCCGAATACCATGGGTCTTGGGATCCGGGAGGGTCACTGTCGCCGTCGGAGAGGGCGGGCGCTGATCGCTCGGCAACGAGAAGAACGCGTCCAATTCCACCAAAGCCGTGAAGAAGAAATAGACTTGCCCCATGCTCTTCACCACCGCGTCGAAGTTGATCAAGAGGCTTCCAATCAGGACCTCCACGGCGACAAGTTGGCCGAGTGTCAGTTGCCCGATAGAGAGGAGCCAGCCGCTCAGCGCAAGAGCGGCGCTGTGCGCGAGCGCTTGCCCCCCCACGGACGCGAGAAATTGACGCAGCAGGACGGCAAAACGCGCCCGACGGCACTCGATATACTTGTTCGCCAGTTGGTCGGTCATCTGCATGAGCAACGCGTGGCTGTCGGTCGCTTTGATATGCAGCAGGTTCCGTGAGATTTGCTGCATCCAGTGCAGCACGTCATATTTGGCATGAGACATTTCGACGGTCGTCCGCAGTCCGTCGCGCGACAGGACGAAAAAAATGACCGCGGACCCGAGAAGCAGGACGACGTTAAAGATAATGAAGTACGGATGGTAGAAGACGAGGATCATCATGCCGATGATTCCGCCTACAACGACATGAATGAGATCCACGAGCAGAACGGACAGTGCCCGCTGCATGAACGCCGTTTCCATGAAGCAATTGGAGATCCGCGGCCTGAACCCTTGAAATTGAACATGGGGAAGCTTCCGGGCCATCGCAAAGGCGGTCCTCACGAACAGCCGGCGCTGGAGGACCTCGACCGCGTAGTATTGCAGCGCTCGAAATGCCCCGACGAACGCCAGCACGACGACCATGATGATCGCGAGCGTGGCGATCATGACCGGTTGAATCGCAAAAGAGAACGTGTTGACGAGTTCTTGGACGGTCAAGGGAACGATGAGCGAGAAGAGTCCGATGACGAGCGCATAGGTGATCACGAGCGTCAGAATTCCGCGTTCAAGCCGGAGGAAATTCCCGAATATCCTCAGCACTTCAAATAGACTAGGGTGGTGCTTGCCGAGAGCTTCTCCCATCCGTTATCTCCTATTGATTCATACGGAGCGCCGGGTATTTCGTCGTCGCCAAACCACCTACCTGCACTCGGAGTTCGCCGTTCCCAGGCATTTCCGTCAACCTATCGAGCTGGCCCCGGCTCGTCACCTCAGCGATAACTCGCCCGCATGATTTCATTCGGGCCCTTGGCCCAAGCTCCGATGGCCCATTGATATTGCGCCAGGGCCTTGTAGTACTCGGCCTTCGCTCGGATGACCTGATTCTCCGAATCGATGGTGTTGCGCTCTCGCAGATTGACGAACAACACGCTGCTTGCCCCGACGCTGAAGCGGTACCGCTCGCCCTCTTCAACGATTTCAACCAGGCGGAGCGCCTGTACCGCCTCCTCTATTCGTTCCCTCGCTCGCTCGATCGCGGAGAAGGCATTATCGACATCGACCAGGACTTGGTTTTCCCGATACTGTTGCGCCATCACGAGCCGTTCGGCCTGGCCTTGGGCCTGCAGCACTTCGCCGCGGCCGCGGCGTTGCATCAGAGGAATCCTCAGCTCCACGCCGAATCGGTATCCCAACCCCAGAACGAATTTTTCAGGAGAACGGGCCGGCGCCGCCTCGAGGTCAAGGCTTGGGAGCAGGTTATTCTTCGCCAACGCGAGATCGATGTTGTTGATTTTTGCCTCCACGTCCAGTTCCTTGACCTCAGGCCGTTCTTCCATCGCGGCCAGCTTATGCGCCATGATGTCTTCCGGAGTCGGCAGCCGCCCCGCCGGCGGAAATTCCGGAACGCGATCGATCGGCGGAATCGTCGGAGAGCCATTGTCCCACAGAAACATGGACAGCTTGAACTGCTCCTGCTCGAGCAGTCGCCGGGCAGCGATGGCAACTTCCCGCCGGCGGTGGACCTCCTGGCCGGCTTCCGTCACGTCGATTGGAGCGATCACACCAGCCTTGGCGCGCTCTTCCACTTGCTTGTAGCGCGCTTCCGCCACGGCGACCGCTCGCTTCTGAATGTCGAGCAGTTTGGCAGCCGACACCCACTCCCAGAATTGATGGGCCGCCGCCAAGAAGAGACCTTGCCTGGTTTGAGCGATCTTGATGTCTGCAAGGGGGTTGGCCAGTTCCGATCGCTGGAGTTCTGCACGTTCCGGGTTGATCATCAGACCGCGTAGCAGAGGAAGGTACCCGCCCAGGATCACTTGTTGATTCCCGTTGCCGAACGACAGGTCTGGAATTCTCGCATCGCCGATCGCTTGGCGGAACCCGGCGCTGCCTTTAAAGCCGGATGGATGCAGCGCTTCAACCAGCGTGTCGTTATACCCCACCGTCTGTGTCCCCTTGCTGGGGTCGGCGCTTGAAATAAACCGTTCAAGCTCTGTGTCATTCACGAGAGTCGGTTCGAACGCGCCAAGAGCCTTCAGCATCTTGCCGCGGGCGATCGTTTTTTCAGCTCCGGCTCCCTTGAGGAGCGGATGAGTCCGATCGATCCTTGCATGAAGTTCGTCCAGACTGAATGGAATGGGCGGGAGGGATTCGGCCGCCGGCACTTCTCCGACCTGACCTGAATAGCCGACTGCCGGTAGCAGGAGTAGCCAGCCGAGAATGAACGATAAGACTCTCATGAGGAGACTCCTTTCTGGTTGGAAGGTCGGCAAAGATGCTCACCAAGCACCATCTAATGAGTTCATAGAATAAGCGTTCTGCCGCCGATCTGCATCAGCGTCGAGAAGGCTCTCGACGCGAACACAATCGCATGGTGGGTAAGTTGAACGCGAAGGGGTCACGGATTCCTTTTTAGAGCCGTTCGACCTTGATGCGGGGTTTCCATCGGTCGAAGAAATTGGCGGTATGGAATTTGTGGACGCTCCTGAACGGTTAGAAGGGTTTTTAGTCGCTCGCGCTTGCGGATAAATTCGATATCGATCGTTTGCCCTATCTCCAGTTCTTTGAGCACGGCCAAAAAATCTTGTACAGTGCTTACGCGCATGCCTCTTACGGCTGTCAGGATGTCACCGCCCATCATCCAGGGCTGACCCGACACCACCACGTCGATCGTGCCGGCCCTGAGTCCTGCTTCGGTAGCCGGACTATCGGGCACAACTGTTTCGATCAGCATGCCATCGGTCAGAGGCAAGACGAAAAGATCGCGTATTTCCTCGGTGATGAACTTCCCGGCTACGCCCAGCCACGGCCGACGCACACGGCCCGCCGTCTTCAATTCCAGGACGATATCCTTCACCAAATTAATCGGAATCGCAAATCCGATATTCTGCGTCCCCTCCAGCATGGAAGTCGTCACACCTATCACTTTGCCGTCTGAGTTCAGGAGAGGACCGCCGCTGTCTCCAGGGTTCACCGGGGCGGTCGTTTGCAGTAAAGCGATGCGCGGTTCCGTGAAGTTTACGGATGACGGCATCCGGTCAAGACCGCTAAGGATTCCGGCGCTCAAACCGAACCCGAGGCCATAAGGGTTTCCGATCACGAATGTCCGCTGACCGATCCGGAGCTTTTCCGACGAACCGAGATCCACCGTAGAAAGTTTCCCTGTAAATCCTTTTAACTTCAGCACCGCTACGTCGGTGTAGTGGTCCACACCGACAATCTCGACTTTGCTCTTCTCACCGCCGTAAAGCTGCGCGGAGATATCCCGTGCTCCCCCAACGACGTGGGCATTTGTGACTACGGTGCCAGACTCATCAATAATAAATCCGGTGCCCATTGACTTGCCGGAGACAAGGCCTGTGGTGAACGACGAGGATAAAAAAACAGTAGCACGTACTGTTTTGGTATAAATGGCCACCGTCTGTTGCTCATCCGACTCAACAGCGGAAACTGATCCGGCGTGCTGCGATTCCAGGAGAACCAGAAACAGGATCGTGAGTGCCGCAACCGTATGTCTTTTCTGTCTTCCGCATATACTAAACATGTCTCTCCTTCCATTGCTCGAACCTCTACTTCGACCGTTCGACAGGCGCGCTACGCGCATGTCAGACTACGCTACAGGCCACATCGCTCTAATTCCGGTGGCGATCAGAATATATAACGGAATGCCGATCGTCACATTGTAGGAAAAGGTCAAGCCAAGGGAGGCGGCCAATCCGAGGGTTGGGCTCGCTTCAGGAATGGCGAGTCGTTGAATCGCAGGAACAGCGATATACGAAGCCGAACCGCAGAGGACGCCGAACAGCGCGTAGGTGCCGATTTCAAACGGATGCCCCAGGAACATGCTATACCCGTGCGCGATCAGGATGCCGAACGTGGCAAAAATATTGGGGGCAACCAAGCCGAACATGACGAATTTCCAGCCAGCAGCGCGCAAGTCTTGGAGCCGTTTGCATGCGGTCATGCCCATTTCGATAAGGAAGAGGCATAGGACGGCCGGGAACAATTGAATAAACAATTGATCGTTTGCGCGTGTGACCGTCGCCCCTTGCAGGCCGGACACAAAGCCAATCACAATGCCTCCGAACAATAAATACAAACCGGAATTCAGAAAGACTTCGTGGAGCACTGCCTTGCTGAAGATACCGTGGGTTTTGACGTTGTCTTGTGATCCGGACGACTCCAGCGCCCGAGGAGGGCTTGGTAGCGTCACTTGGGAGCCTTTGGCTTCGTCGAGTTCGTCAAGTTCATCGATCTGACCGCTCGAATCCAAGCGCCTCGCAGAAAGATCATATGCGGGCTCGCCCGGCATGTTCCCTAGCGCATCCATCAAACCGGTTGCGCGCATGCGGGCCACGAGCGCAAGGGCCACCAAACAGCCGGGGATTTCCATGACGGCGAGCAGGACCGGCATGTATGCGGCGAAGGCGATATTGGAGGCCGCCAAGACGCCCAAACAGGTCACAAACGTTCCGGCTGAATCAGAACCGTAATAGCCGGCGACCGCCGCCGCATCGATTTGCCTGATATTGGTTTGACGAAGCACCACATACGCGGCAATACCGATTATGAGATTAGCCAGAAACCCCACAACCATGAATCCACTGGCGCGCCCCAAATCCGCCGCGGAAAGCGACGCAAGTTCCTCTCCGCCATGCCATCCGATCGAAATCAATAGATAAATGATCAGACCTTTATAAATCGCGTAGGGAAATTCAAAGGGGACTTTGAGGAGCGGTACCAGAAAGCCGAGATAGAAAAAGAGCAGCAAGGGCTTGAACAGATTGTGTAAAAAGTTGTCAACAAATTGTTCGAGCATGGAGGTGTCCTATAGATGATGAGCGTAGCGTCTTCCAGCATTGAGGTGGAAATTCCGCCGTGGCGACGCCCTCTGCTATCGTGGTCTAGAGCAAATCATGTTCCAACTTCTACGCTGGACACATCACCTGGATTTATCGGATATGGATGACCGTACGGATTTTCCATGAGCGTTGTGAATGTGCGCGGGCTCGCGTCGTGCGAAAACTTAGTGCGCAGGCGCACTGCGCACACGCCGTTGATTTTAGTTTCGTCGGTCCGTGGACAGGTCACTGCGCATCTGGCCGAGTCTTGCCCCAGAACAGAGAGTACACATACGCCTGGTAGGCCAGCATCAGCATGAAGCCGACTCCAAACCAGGCGAAGCCGGTCGTCAGCCCATACGAATCAGTAGCCGCGTTGAACACCGTGAGGCTCAGCGCCGGATCAGTCGTAGAAACCAAGATGTAGGGATACATGCCGAACGTCACGCTGGAAAGCATCAGCAGGATAAATAGACTTGAGGCAAAAAAGGCAGCGGTATCGCGCTGTCTCCGCCGAAGATATAGGCTGCACCCCAGTGCGGCTATGCCGCTCAACGGAACCAGATATTCCATCGGGTGCCCCGCGAAGTTAAGCGCTAAACTCGGCTGAACAAAAGGAACGGCGGTTACGGTGAGCGCCGTGCATCCGGCTGTGACCCAGCCCATGACTGAAGCGATCGAGACGGCACGTTCATAGAGAGCACCTTCTGTTTTCATGACGAGATAATTAGCGCCATGGAAGGCGAGGATCGACACGCTGGTGATCGCCAGCAGCGTCGTGAACCAGTCCAGGATGCCCGGATCCGGTCCAGGCAGAAAGTCCGTCCACAGCGGGACGAAAAAATACCCTTCTCGGTTCAAGGGGACACCACGAATGAGATTGCCCAGCGCGGCGCCAAAGACGATCGCCAACAGCGAACTCGCCGTTGTGAAGACTGCATCCCATCCCTGTCTCCATAGCACATGATCGATGTGCGACCGTAATTCCAATGCGAGACCGCGAAAAATCAGCAGCCACAGCACGAGAATCAAAGCCAAATAGAACCCGCTGAATCCCGCGGCAAAGGCCTTTGGATAGGCAAAGAAAAGCACGGCGCCGGCCGCGATCAACCACACTTCGTTCCCGTTCCACACCGGTCCGATGGAGGCGAGCACCGTTCGCCGTTCGGCTTCGGTCCGAACGACGAACGGATAGATCATGCCGACGCCGAAGTCGAAGCCGTCCAAGATCACGTAGACGCCCAGCATTAGCGTCACGATGCCAAACCATAGGGTTTCCATCAACAGCTCATCCGTTCACGCGGTATGTGCTACCTGTTCGCTGGCCGAAGCGGGGCCGTGCCGAATCGTTTCACCGATCAGGAAGATATACAGCAAGCCGAGTAGGAGATAGAGACCCGCGAATCCGATCAAGGTAAAGAGGGCGTTTCCCGAGTGAACGAGCGGAGACGTGCCGTCTGCGGTGCGTAGTAAACCATGCACAAGCCAAGGTTGCCGTCCCAGTTCGGTCGTCATCCAGCCGGCGGATGTGGCGATATAGGGGAATGGCGCCGAGAGCATCAGCAGCCACAACAGCCACTTCATGTTGAACAGACGGTCACGCCACAGCGACAGCAAGGCCAGACCCAAGATGGTGGCTAGGATCGTTCCCAATCCGGCCATGACATGGTAGGCATAGTAGAGGAGCGCAAGATTATCCGGCCACTCGTCACGAGGAAATGCGTCGAGTCCCTTGACCTTAGCGTAGAAGTCCTTGTATACGAGAAAGCTGAGGGCGCCAGGGATCTCAATCGGGTTGTCGATAGTCATCGTTTCCAGATTAGGCTGGCCGACTAGATAGAGGCCGGCTCCTCTCTCCGTCGTGAACAGCCCCTCGAATGCGGCACCTTTGATAGGTTGATGCTCAAAGACCTGCTTGGCGTTCCCATGTCCGGTCGGAAAAATCATCAGTGCGGAAGCTAGTGCGCCGGCTGCGACGCCTGTCCGGAGGAAGGTCTTCGCATGGGACAGATACTGACCAGACAAGAGATAGTGGGAACCCACTGCCGCCATTGCGCAGGACGCGGTGACGACGGCTGCCGTCATGGTATGCGTGTATTGCCAAAACAACCAAGGATTCGTCAGCAGGCCGGTAAGACTGTTGACGAATAGCCGACCATCCTCTCCTGCTTGATACGCCACCGGATGCTGCATCCAGGCATTCGTGGCCAGGATGAAGTAGCCGGATAGCCACGTACCCACAAAAAGCATCAGGGTGGCAAACCATTGCACTCTCCGGCTGAAACGCTTTCTAAACAGCAGCACACCGAGAAACGACGATTCCAAGAAAAACGCAAAGACGCCCTCCATAGCGAGGGTTTGGCCGATGACTCCACCGGCGTAGTTTGAAAACCTTGCCCAATTGGTCCCAAATTGAAATTCAAGCGGGATACCGGTGACGACGCCGAAGCCGAAACTAAAGGCAAAAATGATCGTCCAGAATTCTGCGACCTCCTGATAGTGTTCATCGCCTGTTGCCAGCGCCCGGCTGCGCACGTACACCAATAGCAACGCCAGTCCCATCGTCAATTGTGGAAAGAGATAATGGAAGGTGGCGGTGAACGCGAATTGCAGTCGGTCGTACAGTAATGCGCTTGCCATGAAATTTGTTCCAAGCCTGCGGTTATGTGCAGGCGCATGTTTGCATCGACGTGTGCCGCAACACCAGCATCCGATCGATCTTCTTCCAGAACGTCATCCGATAGAATTTGTTCAGCATCGTCCTATGAGATCATTCACAAATCCCGTTAGTCTGACGATGCTGCGTCTTGGCCCATGTGATCGATCTTCTCAACCGCCAGATACGATTCGTGTTCATGGGTGCCACAGCATTCCGTTGCGCCCCTTTGATTTTCCCGCTTCATCCCTCCTGTATCGCCCGCGCTTCGCTCAGCCATTCCCACGCGTTCCTCGCTCGTCATGGCTCTACTCCTCGTGCGGAGGTAAGAATGAGACGGTTGCAGCTTTGAGATCGTACATCGCTCCAGCGATTGCAATGGTCCCTTTACGTTCGAGCTCGCGCAGAATTGCGCTTTCTTTACGTATGACGCCGATCGTTCGCTCGACGTTCGTGCGCGCGACCCGTTCCACGAAGGCGGCGTTGCTCGAGCGGCGAACGCCCTCGTATGAGGTATCCGCCAGCGCGGGTTGAATACGACCGAGGAGGCCCGTGAGATGACCCAGCTCGACGCCGTCGATCGCGCCGCACGACGAATGACCGAGCACAAGCGCGACCTTCGCTCCGGCTACGTGACAGGCAAACTCGAGACTGCCCAGAATATCGGGATTCGCGACATTCCCAGCCACTCGAACGTTGAACACATCCCCGATGCCTAGATCCATGATGAGCTCGGCGGGAGCGCGGGAATCTATGCAGCTCAAGATCACGGCGACCGGAAACTGGCCGGCGGCTCGCTCACGCTGCTCTCGCAGGAAATCGCGATTGACGCGCAGCCCTCGCCGGAACCGCTCGTTGCCGTCCTTCATCATGTTGATGACGTCAACCGGGCTGAGTCGGTCACGATCCTCTTTGGATGAGGCCAGCACACGCGCCGTGCTGAGAAGGCCGATACCGGCGGCGCCTAAGAGGGCGGAGGCGGTTAAGAATTGCCTTCGGGATGCCATGGTTTTTACCTTCCTTTCAGTGATCGCGCCTCGAAGCGCGTTACCTCCCAATTTCGCGATTAATCCCTGTCCTGCCGATCCTGCTTCGACAGTACTTCCCGCTCGGCCCGCAGCCAATCCTCGACTTCATGCCCATCGGTCCCCCCTCGCTGGAGATACAGTTCGTACGCGCGTAAGGCGATCTCCTTTTGAAGCGACAAATCCGCACCCTCTGGTGCTATTCCGTTCACCTTCTCTTTATGTTCCTTCTGATGCTCACGCTTCATGACACCCTCCTTTCATGAACGCGATCGCTTTTGCTGACCGCCGATTCAAGATCCGAGGAGGGACTGTTCGCGTCCCTCCTCGAACTAGGTTGCTTGATTACCGGTTCATCGGCTGTATGTACGGATGCACATACTCCACGACGATCTTCCCGTCTTGTGCGACCACTGGGCTTTTCCCTTCCGCCGTCTTTAGCGGGATCAGAAGATACGCGTTGCCGTTCGAATCAATCACTTCCAGATGGGACACCTGCTCGTCCAAATCCTTGACGTTCAGATTGTGTTGCGCGGCGGCCCTGGCTTTTAGTTCCATGCTACCGCCGCTCGCAGATGACTTCTCACCCGCAAATACTGTCGGCGCCGCGAACATCGCCATCGTAGCAACGATGGATAGGACTTCTGATTTCCATAGACCGTGAGAATTCATAACGCCCTCCTTGTGGGTTATAGGGTGAACAATATGTTCACACGGATATATGTATAAGGTCGTTCAACTCATAGACAAATAGATAATGGAGTAGATTTGCATTTATAAAGAGAATGACGTGGGATATGCCTAATGTGTCAGAAAGCGCCGGTGCCAGATTTTATTGAAGGGGGGGTAGGGTATTCAGAAAAAGCGGAAGGCCTAGTAGCTATGAACCGGCGAGTGCTCGTTCGGTGTGACTTGCATCGGCGTGGTCACAATGACAGCGTTCTCTTGCTGCAAAGTTCCAGGGATGAAAACCGCAACGAGCCGAATTTATGGGATAGCCAATTTGTCTAGCTGTTCGAATGACATGCAGTGGAAGTGGTAAGACGTTCTTGCAGCCGGATGATGAGTGTGCTTTTCCCCGCCGTGAGGTCAAGGTCACTGATGATGCTTCCAACCTTAGCCCCGATAGCGCGTTCAATCTTTGC